>Ga0256406_1001823_pt1 | contig 32689 bp, 24 predicted proteins | sample RumenRJG_03DNA_FD_185986 | JGI IMG/M metagenome (GOLD analysis project Ga0256406, IMG submission 185986) | Bovine rumen microbial communities from Lethbridge, Alberta, Canada - RJG_03 | ecosystem: Host-associated > Mammals > Digestive system > Stomach > Rumen | place: Canada: Alberta | collected...
CGTGAAGCGTATGCCGGCCATAAGAAAACCTCCGATTAAAGCGTAATCGGAGGCAATCTTTTGGGGTAGGCCTTTTTTCTAGACTGTCCGAATTACAGGGTCCAGTTTATTTCGCCGGGAGCCGTTTTCGAATCCCGCTTATTTGCTCACGGGCATATACTTTTCGAAATAGTTGTCGACTGCTTCCATGTATTTCTTCTGAATTGCATTGTCATTCTGAAGACCATGTCCAGAATGCGGAAGCACGAAGTATTTGTAATCGGCGTGGTTTTCTTCTAAGGCCGCCTTCAGCCTTTTGGAAGCTGCGAAAGGCTGGATCTTGTCGCACGCCCCGTAGGCCACGACCGTCGGAATCGGATTGCTCGCAACCCACTCGGCCGCGGCGATGTCGTGGACCTTTTCGCGGTAGGAGCCGTCTTTCATTTCTTCCGGCGTGATCGTTTGCCCGCTCATGGCGCTGAATAGGGCCGCTCCCGCTTTCCTCGAATCGTCGCTATCGTAGCCCGCGCCGAAGATCTTCCAATCTTCCGCTATGAAGGAGGATGGGCCGACCGCCCCGTAGGTAAACACCAAAGGAACTGGTGCCTCTTTTCCATCGCGGTAGGCGTAAATCATGGCCAACGCGTGCCCGGCGGATCCTCCTGCCACCGCCATTCGGTCGATGGGGTAGCCGGCCGCTTTTGCCGCCTCGACCACCTTCGGCATGGCCGCCTTGATCTCATTGGATTCGGTTAAGACGCTCGCGTGGTTTTTTTCCGTCGCAAGGGTATAGTTGATTCCCGCTGCGACGTATCCTTTTGAGCAGAGCCAGGCCAAGGTGCTTTCGTCGTCCGACTTATCTCCTTGGGTGAAGCCACCCGCGTGGAGATAGACCGCCAGACCATATGCTTTTTTTGAAGAATCCTTTGGCAGATACAGGTCAAATTTATTCGCTTCCTTCTCTCCATAGATCAGATCCGTCTTCTTCGTCCCGATCTCATCGCTCCACTGGGCGGAGTACTTCTTTGCCCAAGCTGGCTTCAGGGCTAGTTTGGTGAAAGCACCTCCGGCGAAGGCCGCGAGACAGGCCAATATTCCAATCCACACGGGCAGAACCTTCCTTTTCTTTTCCTTCTCACTCATAAGAAATTACCTCCGAACATCGTCCCTCCCAGAATCATGTTCATCACGGCTCTGACAAGAAGCCTCCCTAGAACGAAGGCGACGATGATGATAAGTGTCAGGAGCAGGATTCTTTTAACGGTGATCGACATGCGTTTCTCCTTTCTATTGGATGTTGACAAGAGTCGCGAGTTGGCATTAAATCGATGCGACAAATGTAACGGCAATACATTTATCACAGCGAATTCCTCGCCGTCAACGGGAGAAAAGAAAATGATTCAAAAGAAAGAAAATGTATCACCGTTCAGCAACGCTTCGCGGAACAGCTACGTCCGTAGGCACATCACCGAAGCGCTCGTAGGGCTGTTAAAAGAAAAACCGATGCAGGAAATTTCAATTAGCGAGATCACGGAGCGCGCTGGAGTTGGAAGGATGTCCTTTTACCGCAATTACAATTCGAAAGAAGACGTCGTCCGGGCATATCTTTCGGACATGGTCGGGGGATGGGAAGAAGAATATAAGGCGTCTGGAAAGAGCTCGAATTCTGAGCTCTATGGGAGCCTGTTCAGCCATTTGAAGGAACGCGCGGATTTCTTTCTGCTTTTGGAAAAAAGGAACCTGATGAACCTGTTCCTCGACGTTCTGCTCGAACGTGCCGGACCTAAACCTTCCTATGACAATTTCTGGGCTTATACGACTTCTTTCATCGCTTACGGAACCTACGGCTGGATTCGGGAATGGATCGCGCGGGGCATGAAGGAATCGGCGGAAACCATGGCGGCAACGCTTTCTTCGTACAACATGAAATAGGAATTGTTTTTGCCTTTCATCTTTTCTCTTGTGCGACCTTAAGGCAAAAGGGCAGCCTAAATGATTCTTTGGGCTGGTCAAAACGAATAAGCCCACTCTATTGCCTTGCTTTCTTAGGATAGTTTTTTTGGTTTTTGCATCGAATGAATACCACGTTTAGCGATTGTCTTTCCGTGGACCGCAAAGGCGATGCAGCTCTTCCCAATCGGGCGCTTCCTTCTTTAACTGATCAAATGTCGGCATGGGGAAGGAGGGGCCTTTCCCGCGAATTTCTTGGAACTTCCGTTCCATAAACTGCATTTCGGAGACGGCGTTCCGGCAATGGTTGCTGACGGCGAGTTCCCCATATTTCGTCTTTGCTAAGACCCACAGGGAAAAAGCTAAAAGGACGCCGCTCAGCCCTCGCAAACCTCGATCGTCGTTCTTGGGACGAATTAAGGCGCCGATGGATTTGAGAAAGTCATAGTCTTCTGCGCCCGCGACGATGTAATTTTTCGCATCACGGTAGCTACAAATTCTTAGATTGCATTGATGGGCATAAGCCAAATAAGCGACCGGCAAGATGAAAGCGGCGTGGCAGCGATACCAGTTCGCCATATCGTCCATAAAGTCCAGCTTGACCCGCGTTTTTCCAAACAAGCGACGGAAGAATTGCTTTTCACCGGAACCTAATTCGCTCCGTAAATGCCCTAAGATGAGGGTTAAAGAGCCAAAGGTCACCACTTCTACATGGTCTTTGTAACGAAGGCCTCCGCTGACTTGGAACTCGAAGATAATTTGTTTCTTTTCGAGCCAATGAATTTTGAGTCGCGGTGACGGGGCGTGCATTACGTTCCAGAGTCACATGGGGTTGGGATTTTCAACTTTTCGGCATTCCCGTTGCTGATTTCGTGCCCAAACACGCCACTAGTTTTCGCTTACTTCACTATCGGTGAAGTTCATAGTGAAGTAGTAGTGAAGTTTTACTACACTGTCACTTCACTATCATGATAAAATCAGGACGGAGGCGAGAATATGTACCTTCAGGAACTGATACCGAACCTTAACCTTGAAGATGAGGAGAACGAATTCAAGGGAATCATCGAAGAAGGCGCAGAAAGCGGGTCGAGAAGAGAAATCGGCTGGCTGAAAGAGCTCGTCGCTTTCGCCAACTCGAAAGGGGGAAACCTTTATATCGGGGTCAACAACAAAACTCACGAGATCCTTTCCCTGGATCATCAGACGGTTGACCGCCTTTCCCTCATGATCCAAAGGCTGGTCAAAGCCCACATTGAGCCGCCGATCCGCTACCAGATCACCCCGATTTCCATCCCGGGTACTGTTCCTCTCCGATACGTTTTGAAAATCGCCGTTTCCCCTTCGAGAAACCCGCCTATTTCTTTGCGTTTTAACGGGCTGGGAGTCATCTATTCTCGGCATTTTGGGGAAACCTCGGTTTCCACTGGCGAAGAAATCCGAGCCATGGTAATGCGGAGCGAATCCGTATCCTTCGACAATCAGCCGACCGATATTCCGTTTCGCGCGGAAGATTTCACCTATCTCTTCTCTTATTACGCCAAGAAGAATCAGGGAGAAGCGCTCTCCCAAAAAGCTTTGATGTCCATCGGCTTCATCGCCCCCGATGGCAACCTTTCCCAGGGCGCATTACTGTTTCGGGATGACTATGCCGGGGATAAGACGAGAGTCGATTGCGCCCAATTCCTTGGCGTAGACAAAGGAGATAAGACGTTTTATTCCTCAAAAATCATCAAGGGGAACCTGCTTAAAGAATTCGAGGAGATCCGCCAATTTGTCTTGGATCATTCGGCAAACGGCTTTGTCAAGGAAGCGGATAAAAGAGTTCCTTTGATATCCTATCCCGAACGAGCTTTAAGCGAAGGAATCGTCAACGCCTTAGGGCATCGGAACTATTTCATTTTGGGGAGTCAAATCGAAATCAATCTCTACCTTGACCGACTGGAGATTGTTTCTCCTGGTTCCTTGCCCAGCGGGAGATGGCTCAACCGTGAAAAGGACTTGGCGGATATTCCCCCGATTCGCCGAAACGAAGTCATCTGCTCCGTTTTTTCGCTATGTAAGATCATGGAAGAAAAAGGTTCCGGCTTTGATGAAATCATGAAAGATTACTCCCCCTATGGGGAAAGCTACGCCCCCTTCGCCAGCGCAGATAGCCAAACCTTCGCCCTGACCTTGCCCAATCTCGCTCATGAAGGCGGACTGGTCTCTTTGATGGAAAATCCCAACATCTATACCATCGAAACGCTTCCTGGGAAAAACGACGTCAGGATCCTCTCTTATTGCTATAACCGGGAAAGAGACGCTAAAAGCATTGCGAAAGATTTAAACTTGGAGCCCTCCTCCTATTTCCGAAAGGCCGTAATCGGAAGGTTGGTAAAAGATGGGTACCTCTTGGAAAGAAAAGAAGGAAAGACAACCTTTTTCCATTCCAATCCAGAAAAAGTAAAAATCAGTTGAGATAAAGGAAAAAGAGTTACTTCACTATCGGTGAAGTTCATAGTGAAGTAGTAGTGAAGTTTTACTACACTGTCACTTCACTATCGTTTCCCTTTTGCGTTTATTTTCTCATGTTCGCGATGCTTCTTATCGTTAGCGACGGCTCTTTCAAAAATCAGTAGGGGAGACGGCGGCAAGCTTGTCTTAAGAGCGTTTGGAATGGTCCGCGTGGGTTCAAGCCCTGTTGCACGTATCAAAAGAAAACGGAGGGCGCTAAAAAGAAAAACTGAGCGAAGCGAAACGTGCCGAAGAAAAAACTCAAATAGAAAAGCAACGATCAGCCAAAGAACTCTGCTGATCGATGACGCCACGGGTATGAGATAAAAGCATACTAAAGAGAATCGCAAGCCTGATATTTTTGTCCTTTTTGAGAGTTGCAAGAATTTTGTGTAATTCGACAAGCCGCATAGCCTTTCCCTTGGTTAACGGTCGAATCCCATCGACAGTTTTTCCTCCTCGCTCAGCTCGAGCATGAACCTCGCCGGCCTGGCGTTCCGGTTGTAGTCCTCGTAGAGCTTGGCCAGCACGATCAACGCGGAGTCCTCCGAGTTGTACTGTATCCTCGCCCTCGTCTTCCTCTTCGCGGTCGCGTTCAGGGATTCGGCCGCGTTGGAAGTGTAGATCGCCTTATGCATGGGCTTGGGGAATTCGTAGAACCGGAACATCGAATCCCGCTTCTCGACCAGGGAAAGCATCAGCCTCGGATACGGTTTGGACCACTTCGAGACGAACTCCGAGAACGCCTCGTCGCATTCGCCCCTGGAGCCTTTGGAGTAAACGGCTTTGAAATCGCCCATGATCTCCTTCCTGTCCCTGATTCTCACGGCCTGGGACACGTTCCTCTGGACGTGGACCAGGCAGAGCTGGCGCTTCGACTTCGGGAAAGCCTTGGATATGGCCTCTGGCATGCCCCGGAGGCCGTCGGTGACGAAGAGCTTGGGATTCCCTATGCCCCTCTTTTTGAGGGATTCGAGGAAATCGGACCAATTGCCCGCGCCCTCCTGCGGCACGGCCCTGAAATCCAGAACCTGCCTCCTTCCGTCCCTCGTTATCCCGATCGCCACCTCTATGCATTCCTTGGAGACGGACGAGGACTCGCCGTAGCTCCTCTTCAGGGGTACGTACGTCCCGTCCATGAACACGACGACGCATTCGGGGAGGCTTCGGCTCCTGAATTCCTCGGCCTTCTTGGCCAATTCCGCCACGATCTTCCTGACCGATTCCCTGGAGAATTCGGTGGAGGAGCCGGAGCAAAGGTGCTCGCTTATCTCGCTCAGGGTCAGGCCTTCGAGGTAAAGCCTCTGGACCAGGTACTCGAGGTCGCCCGTGCTCCTTTGGTAGGGCTTGAGCATCTCCGTTCTGAACAGGGAGAGGCGATCCCTCGGCATTCTCAGGGACAGCGGCCCACATGAGGTCTTGAGGACCCTCTCGTAATATCCGTTCCGGTAGATTTTCTCCCCATTCGGGGAGGACGCCGTGAGCAGGAAGTCCTCTATCTCGCCGTCCAAAGCCTCGTTGAAGGCCCTTTCGAGCTCCGATCTGACGAAGGAATTCAGGTCTTCTTTGATGAGTGACGCGGCCTGCTCGGCCGTCATTGATGAAAATAGTTGTATAATTGACATGGTCGCTTAGCTCCTTTCGTTTGTCGTGAACAAACAAATCATAAGGGCTATGCGGCCTTTTTGCTTGCCTGGCCAGGCAAGCAATGGCAACGATGCCTCAATCACACAGACTTATTGTCACTCCCCTTTCCATCGCCATAAATTGACTCGTTTAGCATCCCACGTTAAACTTAATGAGAAAAAAATGCGGATATCCGCAAAAATTTCTCGAGGACATTTTTATGTATCCAAGGAAACAATACTTAGATGAGTTGATTGCGAAAAAAGACAACGGGCGCATTAAGATCATCACGGGGTTAAGAAGAAGCGGCAAATCGGTCCTTTTGCTTCAGCTATATCGGAATTGGCTTCTTTCACAGGGGATTTCAAAAGATCAGATTATCGCCTTGTCTTTGGATGTTCTCGCCAACGCTGAATATCGTGATCCCATCAAATTGGACCGCTATATTCGGAGCAAAATGATGGATCAGAAGAAACGATACTATATTTTCTTAGACGAAATTCAGTTTGTTTCCGACATTCCCAGTCCCTACGTCAATGACCCGAAAGCCAGGATTACCTTTGTCGATGCCGTTCTCGGGTTGATGCAATTGCCGAATGCCGACGTTTATATCACTGGGAGCAACTCAAAAATGCTCTCTTCGGATATTTTGACTCAGTTCAGGGACCGTGGTGATGAAATCCGCGTCTTTCCTCTTTCTTATGCGGAATTTTACGAAAACTACGAAGGGGACAAACGGGGGGCGTGGCAGGATTATTACACCTATGGAGGCATGCCGTATGTCCTCTCCTTGAAAACGCACGAGGAGAAAAGCCAATATCTGAGGGACTTATTTGAGAGGACCTATCTCAAAGACATTTTGGAACGTCATTCCATCAACAACTCCAAGGAAATCTTGGATATTCTGCTCGATGTTTTGGCTTCTGGAATCGGATCTTTGACCAATCCCAGCAAGCTTTCCCGCACGTTCAAAAGCGAAAGAAATATTTCGATTAATTCTGGCACTATCGAGAAGTATATCGGATACTTCGAAGATTCCTTTTTATTGGAAAAAGCTGCCCGTTATGACGTAAAGGGGAAGAAATATATCAACACCCCATCCAAATACTATTACACGGATTTAGGGCTTAGAAATGCCCGTCTTGGCTTTCGGCAAATCGAAGAAACGCACATCATGGAAAACGTCCTCTTTAACGATTTGAAGAGGCGGGGATTCGACGTCGACGTCGGCGTTGTGGAATGCAACGCGAAGGATGCCCAAAGCAAAAGCATACGGAAGCAATTAGAGGTGGACTTCGTGGTGAATCAGGGTGAAAGGAGGATTTATATCCAATCTGCCCTATCCATCGATGATCCCGCAAAGCACGAGCAAGAAATTGCCTCGTTATTAAAAATCCGCGACTCTTTTGAAAAGATTGTGGTCGTAAAGGACTACCGCAAGCCTTGGCGGGACGACCATGGAATCATATACATGGGCATTGAGCAATTCCTATTAAGCGATGATGTGACGCGTTGGTGACGGCTACGATGCTTAGATGGCGACCCCATTTAGGATGAAGCCGGGCCCCTTTTGTATCCTAACCATGACTACGCGATAAAAAAATGCGGATATCCGCAAAAATTTCTCGTGCGAGCGGTGGAAACAACTTCCCTATAGGAATCAATTTACCCCCTGTTGAGGGGTGCTAATCCACGTTTTTTGCCAAATTTCTTATGTTCTTAGGCGATTTGCTCATGAATTTTCTATTTTTCCTAAAAATTCATACGCAAAATGACAATTCAACTCCTGAAAACGCGAAATACGCGTTTAACGCGTTTCTTGCGTTTTACGCGTTTTACCTCTATCCTATCGAAAAAGGGGAGGGGATATGGAACGTTTTGGCATCAAAGATTTCGACAAGCTACAGGAAAATAACCAACTGGAGGTAAAGCAAGCCGTCAAAGGGCTGCCCAATCTTTGGGATACCTATTCCGCTTTCGCCAACACCTTCGGTGGAACGATCCTGTTGGGGGTCAAAGAGGAAGACGATGGCTCTTTTACGCCGGTTAAGATCGAAAACCCCGACCATGTTTTGAAAGACTTCTATAGCCTGCTAAACGATCCCAAGAAAGTTTCCGTGAACCTCATCGGGGAGAAAGACGTCGTCGTGAGAAAAGAGGGCGAATATACCTTGATTGAAATCCACGTTCCCCAGGCGGAACGGCATTTCCGGCCCGTCTATATCAATGGGAATCCCTATCGCGGAACCTATCGGAGAAATTATGAGGGAGATTACCTTTGCCCGGAATCCGAGGTGAAGGCCATGATCGCCGATAGCCTCGATCAAGGAGATGGCACGCCCGTCGCGCCCCTCTCCGCCTTAGAGGAAGAAAGCTACCTCTCTTATCGGCAAAGATTCCAGAATCTTCATCCCGATCACCCCTTCCTTTCCTTAGGAAAAGAAGACTTCTTGCTTCGCCTAGGCGCCGCAAGGCGGGGAAAGGGTTCCTTGGGGTTGACGAAAGAAGGATTGCTCTTCTTTGGAAAAGGCGAGGCAATTGAATCTCTTTTCCCTTATTATTTCTTAGATTACACCTACTATCTTTCCCACGACTTAACGGCAAAATACGCCGACCGTGTTTATTCCGGCTCCGGCTATTGGAGCGGCAATCTCTACGATTTCCTCAACTTGGTTCTGCAGCACATCCGGAATAACGCGAAGGATGCCTTCCTTTGGAAGCCGGGCGATGTGCAAAGGGAAGAGGACACCCTTCTTTTCCGCGCCATCCGGGAAGGGGTGGTCAACGCCTTCTCCAACGTGGACTTCTCTTACTCGCAGGGACTGTGCATCCGTCACTATCCCGATGAGATTGTGATCGAAAATCCGGGATTACTTCGCTTACCAAAATCAGAAGTCTTAGAAGGCGGCCATTCCGATCCGCGCAACCCCATCATTCAAAAGCTTCTTGCCTTTTTAAACTTCGGAGAACGGACTGGCTCTGGCTTCCCTTTGATGGAATCCGCCTTGAAGCAGTCTGGCCTTCCGGCGCTTCGTTTGGAAGAGAAAGTATCCCCCGATCGGACGATCCTTACCCTTCCTCTAACGAAAGCCTCCGCCCCACAAGAGGAGGCAAAGCCAACGGAAACCCTGGCAGGGGAAGAGGACGCCATGCTGGCTAAGATGAAGGAGGCCTATGGCGCTTCTTCCTTCACCCGGAAAGACATTTGCTCTCTCTTCCACATCAGCGAATCGAAAGCGACCTTGTTTTTACGGAGCTTAAAAGAAAGCGGCAAAATCCGTCTCGCCCCCCTAAGCAAAGCCAGGAATTACGTGATTAACGATTAAGCCGTCCTATCTGAAAAACGCGTTTAACGCATTTAACGCGTTTTTATGCCTTCGCCTTGGCTAATGGGGAACAAGTGGCCAAGGAATTGCCTTCGCTTAGAAACGCCCGCGCTTTCTGCCCATCTTAAAACAAAGCAAAAACGGCCCTTTCTCTTATGGGAGCACGGGGCCGTTTGCTTGTTAATTGCCCATGAAGGCCGAAGCCGAAATGGGGAGTACAAAGATGTAGAAGGCCGTGTAGTCGGCGTCGTAATAAGAATAGATGCAGGGCGCGCTCGCTTTGTCCTCGAAGGCGAGGAAATCATCGTAACCGCTATCCTCGTCTTCGGCGATCAAAACCGTATAGCCCGCCGCTTGGCATATATTCGCGTAACGGGCCCCGATATTTTCGGGATCCGCCACGCCGGTGATGGCGATGCCGACGTAGGGCTTGTTGCCGCTGGAACCATCGCCTTCCTGCTCCCAGGATTGCATGGATTCCCCGTCTTGGAGGACGTAATGCGGGACGTCGCCGCCGATGACCTTTTGGATTAAGTCGCTCGGCCAAGCGCCTTCGTGGGCGACGACGTAAGGGTAGGCATAGATGCCTAAGGCCTCTTTGCCGTTGACCGCCCCTTCGAGGACCCACATCTCCACGCCTTGGGAGCCCGTCTCATAGTCGCAGACGTAGGCGGAATAGGAGTCGTTGTAGTTCACGGCCCAATTGCTGAGCGAAAGCGTGTCGATGTAGTCCGTGATGGCGGCTTGGATGACTTCATCGCCGCCCTCTTCGCCGGAGTTTTGGACGGTGGAGGTATGGCCATTAAAGAAGCAATACACCCATAACGTCGGGTCGCCATACTCATCGACGCCTTCCTCGATGCTGAAACTGTCGTGCCTGGCTTCAGGGAACACCATCCCGAAGTCGCGCATCATGATCGCCCTGGTGTTTTCATCCCAAGCGGAGGAAAGGGGAGAGGAGGATCCCCCTTCCGAGGGAAGAGAGCCACCTTCGCTTGGCTTCGCGTTGCAGCCACCTAAAGCAAGAAGCGAGGCGGCTAGGCATAAAAGAACTTTCTTCATCTTCATGGTTTTTGGCATCAGGATTCGGCGGTGATGTCGCAATCTTCGAAGACGAAGTTGTCCTTCCAAGTGCTGCCGTTCTCGATGGTAATCAAGATGGTGCCATTGTCGTTGATGACCATGGTCATATGATCGTTGTCCTCATTCAATAAGGAATAGGTGTTGCCATCGCGGCTTTGGAGGACGAAGGTGCTGTCGGTGCCTATGGTGTCTTCCTTCATGTTGAACTGGGTCGCGGAAACGAAGGTGTAAGTCCATTCGGCGATGTAGTCGTTGCCATAGTTTGTATAGGATTTGCCGATCAAGGAAGAGGGGAAGCTGACGGACGGCGCTTCGCTGGTGACGGTGACGGTGGCTTTGCCAACCACGCCAGAGCCATCTTTCGCCGTGGCGATGATTTCGGCGGTGCCGCTGGCTTTGCCGGTGACTTTGCCGCTGTTACTCACGGTGGCGACCTTGGGGTTGGAGCTAGACCAAGTCACCTCTTTGTTATCGGCGTCGCTTGGGGCGATCGTTGCCGTGGCCTGCGTGGTCCCGCCGACGGCGATGGTGTCGTTGCCCAGGGCGACGGTGATGGCGCTGACAAGCGTGGGCGCGCTCACGGTGATGTCGATGCTCGCGCTTAAGCCCGATTCGCTGGTCGCGGTAACCGTAACGGTGCCCGCGCCTTTGGCCTTGAAAGATTTACTGGTGGTATCGAGGTCGGTAACCGTGGTTTCCATGCCCTCATCGTCGACGAAGGCGATGATCGAGGTATTGGCAATCTCAAGTTTGTAGGATTGGGCCGTCGCGCCGGTGGGGGCGAAGGAGGCGTAGACGTAGGCGCTGTCACCGATTTTGATGCCGCTCTTGGAGACGGAGAGGGACATGCTGGCTGCGGCAATGTATTTGCTTAACGACTTGTTTTGGCTATAGACGTTGGCCTTGTAGGATTTGCCGTTGACCTCAAGGTTATAGACGTAGTCGGCCTCGTTATCGAAGGAAGAGGAGGCCTTGGCCTTGAAGTAGCCGGCGGTGTCCTTGTCCGTGAAGGTGCCGAAGATCGCATAGCCATCGTCGTCGTTTCCGGCGTAGGGCAAGGTGAACTCTTCCTCGCCGTAAAGGCGGATCTTCACCTCGGTGGCGCTGATCTCGAAGAAGTTGGCTTGGTAGTCGCCCTCTTTCCAAGTGCCGATTAAGGCGGAGGCAACGGCATCCTCCGGGAGGACGGTGATGCTGATTTCGTTGGATTTGACGAGCTCATCGCTCGCGCCATACGCGCTGGTGGCGTAAACCGTGACGGTGCCTTGGGCAACGGGGGTGAGGAGGCCAGTGTCGCTGATGGTCGCGATGGATTCGTTGTCGACGTGCCAAGCGATGGTCTTATCCCCCGCGTTATTCGGGGAGACGGAGCCATTGATCTGCAAAGTCTTGCCCATCTTGACGCTCGTGGCGTTATTCGCCGCGGCAATCGTGACGGAAGTGACGGGGTTATTCGGCGCGTCGTAATGCGAATGGCACTCTTCATTGACGATGAAGGCGACGCCTTTGAAGGACATCTCATAGGCGTTGCCGATCATGCTGCTATAAAGGTGGATACGGACTTTGGAGGCGGGGGCAAAACTTCTCTCCATCAGGTGGAGGTTGTTCGTGGAGTTGTGCTTCTTGACCTCGTCGGTGATGTCGGCGGCCTCGCTCCAAGTCTCGCCGTCGTTGGAAGTCTCGATGGCGATCTTATCAAGGTAGTTCACGCCGACGTTGTAGTTGTAGAACAACGCGCCGTAATAGAAGGAGATGCCGGAGACCTGCTGATCGGAGAAGTCGAAGGTGGCCACCGCGCCGCCGGCGAACTCCTTGTTCAAGGTCTCTTGCTGGGAGCTCTTCATGACCATGACGTTGGCGCCGTTAAAGATGGGGCTAGTTTCGGTGCCGGTCAGGATTTGGACGCCCTCGTTGACGGTGATGTCGAAGGGCTTGGTGTTCTCGATCTGATTGGTGGCCGCGACGTTGCCGTTCACGAGCGTCCCATCGAAAGTGAGGTTATAGACCGCGCCTTCGAGGTTTTGCTCGGCCAAGGGGTTCACGTGGACTTTGATGTGGTTGCTTTCCACGGGCTTTCCGCCTTCGGGGGCCTCGGAAACGGCGTAGATTTCGGCGGCGCCGGCGGAAGCGCCGACGATGAGACGCGGGTGGTCGTTGTCATAGCCGACGAAGGCGATGTCTTCGTTGGTGGAGACGTAAGTAATGGTGTTGTGCCTCACTTGCCTGGCTTCTTCGACGCCTTCGGGGGCGTCCCAGGTGACGTTCACGTCGAAGGGGATGCCTTCTTCGATTTCTAGGACGTAGGCATCGTCGTTCTTTAAGGCCTCGGGGTCGACGGCGATGTTCAGCGCGGAAGGATAAACCTGGACTTGAGGCCCGCTCCAGCCCTTGTACTGCCAATACTCTTCGACGTTATTCTCGTTCGGGGCCTCGGGAAGATCGCCGTTCCAACTGGTGGTTCCGATTTGCGAGATCATCGCGGAGACGATGTTCTTCTCGGGATCGATGTCGACGTCGAAGCCGCCGATTTTCTCGAAGGTCAAGCTCTCTGGGTCAATGGTGAAGAAGATGGTGTCGATGGAGACGTCATAAGCCCAGGCATAGGACTCATCGACGATGTCTTTCACGGCCGCCTCGTCGAGGATGTAGAAGGTGCCCTCCATGTAACGGACTTTGCTCTTGTATTTGCCAATCGCGGCGATGACCTCGCGGATGTCGAGCGAGTTCATGTTGCCTAATCCGACCTCGGCCCCGTTATAGCCTTCTTTCAGCCAGCCGGAGACTTCGCCTTTTTCGGTGGCTTTGAAGTATTGGTAGGATTCGCCCCGATAGTCATGGAAGTATTGGGTGTAGTCCTCGGTGTAGACGATTTGGTAATCGTTGTAGTAAAGCTCGTATTCGCCGGTTTCGAACTCGTTGGCCAAGGCTCCGCTATAGACGGTCATGTTGCGATAGTCGGCCGCGAGGGCTCGGTCCAAGGCCTCTTGGACGGTGATGGTGGGTTCACCGCTTTGCGAAGAGCCCGGGTTCAAGGAGGTGGCGGGGGTGTCGCCGCTGCCATTCTTATGGGTCCCGTTATCCTTTCCACAGGAGGCAAGCGCCATTAGCGCCGCCGTGGATAGAAGAAGCAAACTGCTCTTTTTCATGGATATATCCTCTCTTTTATTTTTTATAGACATCGATGAGGGCGACGGGGCGATCGGTTTCGATGCCGCCCGCCGTCGCGGTTTCGACGTCGTAATACGTCAGCTGATTGTATAAATCCCAAGATTCTTGATAGCCGCTATAGGAGCTGTAATAGGCTTGGATGTCCCAGCCTTCTTCCTTCAACGTCTCGAGGTATTCCTCGTAGGCGCTTTTCTCCACGCCATAGCAGGTGACCTCTAAGACGTCGATGCCGTATAGGTTGCCGTTAGCGAAGGTGTAGAAGTCTGCCTCCAACACGGGTAACTCATGCCCGCAGAAGGCCAAGACTTTGTCGTTGGGGAATTCGCTGATCTTGTCGTGGTAGAGCCACGCGGCGACCGTGACGGCGCTTTTTCCGTTTGGATTATCGGCCAGGAAGGCCACAAGCAAGAAGGTGTCGAAGGCGACGCGGAGGCTGGCGGTATTCGTATTACCATCCGTTTCCACGCTCCAGCCGTCGACCTTGAGCCCGACTTTGTAAAGCTTGGCTTGCTCTTCCGAATCTTCGCTATAGCAGATGATGCGGGTGTAGGAGACGCCAGAGCTTAATGTTTCGTTCCGCGATTCATACGAATTCGCTTCAAGCCGTGGGAGTTTTTCCGCAAACTCGCCCAGCGTTTCCCTCAAATCGGCATCGACTTGCTCGTTCCACCGGATCGCTTTGACTGCGTTCGAGGAAGCAAGAGGATCGTTTCCCCTTTTCCCTGGGGTAGCGGCGCCGCAGGCGCTTAGTAAGGCTACGGCCAAAATAAAATGCAGGACTTTACCCTTCAAGCAAACCACCTCCCTTATCGTGAATAGGCCTCTATCCGGCCGATTGCATTGGCTATTTTTACACAAGGTTAAAATTTAGCAACAAGAATAGTAGAGGGATTTTTGCCCTGAAACGTCATGATTAACCTTAATTTTTCTTTAACAAACGAGGAATGCTTGCTTGATCACGAAAAACTTGAGGAAGCGGTCCCTCTAAGAGGATCGTTTCGGCGGCCGCCCAATCGCTTGGGCCGCCTTTTAGCGATTGTGGTAACCGCGGTAAGGGGGCAAGCCGACTTCGGGATAGCGTTCGTCCCCTTGCTGGAAGAGGGTCTTGTAATCCATCCCTTTTTCCAAGAGAGAAAGCTCTTCTTGGGCTAAAGCCACAGCCTTGATGGGTTCCTTTTGCCCCAAGACGTAGGAATCCACGCCTTTGAGGAAACGCTTTTTGGGATAATCCCGCCCTTGAAGCAAATATAACGTATCGCGGTAGTTCTCCAAGTCATAACCCCTTTTGGCTTGGTCAAGGGCGACGGCCTTTAAGAGGCTGCTGCGGTTCTTCTTCCCCACGTTGGGATGCAACACAAGGCGGGTATCTTTGAATTCGGTGGCCAGGTAAAAGTCCAACGCCCCGTCCCCCGCGACGAAGGAAGGGCCGCGCCCTTCATAACGCGGGCAAAGGAAGGAAGAGACGACGTCGCTTTTGCCAGGTCCGCAGGAGATGGGAAGCGCCGGGTCTTTTGCTTCCGGGAGATAAACCCCGTTTTTCTCTTTGAGTTCGACCCCAAAAACTCCGGCCATCGAAGGGAGAGCAAACTCTGGGGGGTCAAAGAGGCTATCCACCTCTTCTTTCGTGCTCGCCGACACGATATAAACGTCGATGTTGGCTCGGCGCAAAGCCAAAAGGAGATCCCTCATCTCCGGAACAATACCAAATTCTTCGTCTAAGGATACGTGGATCACGCCAGCCCGCGAGGGAAGATTAGGGGAGGTCCAAACCGTTCTTTGGATGCCTTGGATCGCATTCGCGTGATAGCGGTGCGCTTCTTTGGCCAACTCCCGATAGTCCTGGGGATGGAATCCCGCGAAGGGATAAGCCCAAAGGAGGCTGGCCTTCATCGGGGAGAGAAGCTCGCTGGCCTTAAGGAGGTAGGCGTAGGCTTTGGCGCGAAATTCGAGGGAATGGGGGTCGTCTTTTTGGCATACGGCGTTACCCCCTTCTTCTTGGACGTAGCCCTTTCGATAAAGAAAACGATAAGCCTCCACCGCATCCTCGACGAGGTCTTCTAGGGAGTAGCCCTCGGGGAGGGGCTTTTGGAGCAGCGAAGCCGGGATGCCATTCGTTAACGCCTTCCCCCATGCTTCCGGGGGCAAGGCTAGGCGTAGATGCGAAAGGGCGTATTGGTCCAAGACGTACTCGGAATCGTTGAACGTGATGGTGTCGTCGCAGTCCAAGACGGCGTAATGACGCTTGCACGCGGGGGTGCCTTCGGGGGAGGCGTACTTCGAAAGGAAGCCCTCCAAGATGCGGTGGGTGCGTTCCTCCCAGTTTCCTTTTGGTAGTTTGATCTTGGCTTCCATGTTTTTCGCTAGGCTAGGAGCAAATCGCCTTTTTCTTCGTCGGGCCCGAAATGGAAGAGTTTGGCCGAGCCATCCTTTTTAAAGACAAGGAGATCGAAGTCGCATTCTAACTCTTCCTCGGCGTGCGGGGATTGGAAGTCATAGGGCGTTTTATGGGCGCCTTTTGGCAGATCCGCCGCGTCGACCCCGCCGTAACCTTCGCGGGCGATATAGCGGATCCCGTTGCTCGTTTGGTCTTGGAAGAAATGGGAGTCCCCGGCGAGCCAGCCATAGCAGGCGATGTCGGAAGGAAGGGCGGAAAAATCAAAATACTCGCCCTCTTCTTCGAATTTTCGGCGGCTTACGAAGGCTCCAAGGAGACGCTTAAGAGAGTCGAAGTGGTAGCAGGGCGCCTCCCATTGGCCAACGTCGCAGTTCCAATAGCCGCTGGCGTCGATGTCGCGGTGGGCCACGAAAAGAACCCTCGCCCCTTGGGGTAAAGCAGATAACTTCTCCCCTAAATAGCGGATTTGCTCCCAAGAGACGTAGTAGTTCCGGCGGTCCCCATCCGTGGTGTTGAGCAAGAAGAGATAGACGTTGGTGCTTGGATCGTGATAGACACCGTATTGTCCCCCATTGGGGCGGAAGACCCAATCGACTTTGTCCCCCGCGAGTTGGACAAAACGGTCGTTGAAGCGGTGGTTTAGGACGTCGTTGGGGAGGGATTGGCTGCCGTAATCGTGATTGCCCTTTAATAAGACGAAGGGGGCATCGAAAGAAGCCATCTTCGCCTGGTGGGCGCCTAATAAGGCCTCCATCTCTTCCTTGCTTTCCCCGGTGTCGAGGCCGATGTCGCCCCCATTGATGAAGAGATTAGGGTGGAAAGCGGGGGCGATTTCCCGTAGGAAATCATATTGCCGAACGTTGTCGTTGCCCGAGGAATGGACGTCCGTGAGAAAGAAGACGCGGAAAGAATCGCCTTGGGGGTCAAAGGCGGATACCCTCTTTTGGGCGTTGACCGCGTGTTGCTGGATGAGTGGGGGCAGTGGGGTATTCATGGTTGGTGATTTTCTTTTTCGCGGAGAAGTTTTCTCATATTATAACGTCTTGGCTTTGGCCTCAATGACGTCGTCTCAAAATGGAGGCGTTGCGACTCTGGTTTTTATGGTCGATTGAGAGAAAAACCGCTTTTCTTGCTGGCACAAAACCCCGCTTCTGGGGCTTTGGTTTGCGCCGAATTGCCTTTAAAAACGTGTAAGCGTTGCACAAAATTCGTTCGAAAAACGTGTAAATACTGCACCGAATTCCATCGAAAAACGTGTAAACGGCCAGCGAAAGCCCGTGGCTAAAAAGCCTAAAAAATGCGTAACCATCGCTTATATAGATGCCCTCATCGGAATTGATATGATTCGAATCGCCAAGAAAAAAGCCCCGGAGTTTCCGCCAGGGCTAGCGAAGATGGGGATGGAGATTAGGCAGCAGCCTTGACTTCCATCATGTCGATCATCGACTGGGTCCAGCCTTTGCTCGAGACGAAGTTGAGGTCGGTCCAAGTGTTCTTGCAATCGTCAGGGATGTAGATCTTGAAGCCGGATTTGACCCCGTCGAAGGAGTGGTTACCGACGGTGTAGGGTAAGCTGCGGCTCGCGAGAGTGATCGAATCGAGGTTGGAGTAGGCGAAGGCGTTGTCGTAGATCGTCGCATGGCTGGTGTCCACGTCGTAGTTGCCTGTGGCGCTCTTGTCGGCGAAGATCACGCTCGACTTGTTGGTCAAAATGCCGTTGGCCAGGGTGAAGTTGGTGTTCCCCTCCGCCAGGGTGAGATGCTGGACGCCTTTGGCGGCGCCGTTGGAGAAGGCATCGCTATCGATCAAGCGGATGTCTTTGGCGATGGTGACGTCACCGTTATAAGCCGGGGCAATCATCTCAAGGGTGGTGAAGGTGCTGGCCGAAGCGTAGGACTTCTTCATCAAAGCGCCGTCGGCGTAGCTGAACATCTTGTTGCCCTCGGCCACGCTGAAGCTGGCGATCTTCGGGCAGTTGCTCAAGGCGTCGTGGCGGAAGCTGGTCACATCCGCGGCGAACTCATAGCTCGTGGCGCTCGGACGGGCGAGGTAATAGAGGTTGTACTGGTTGGAGCTCTTGTAGTAGAGGCCGCCGTCCTCGCGGGTGACGAAGTGGGTGTTGGCGCTATCGACGGTGAAGCTGGAAAGGGCGCTGCATCCTTCGAAGGCGAAGAGGCCGATGTTGGAGATGAGGCCGTTTAAGGTGACCGTGACGAGCGAGGTGTCGTTTTGGAAGGCTTGCTGGCCGATGGAGGTCAGATATTGCGGGGCTTCGAAGCTCGTGAGGGAACTGCATCCCGCGAAGGCGGCGTCGTTGATCTTGGTGACGTTGCTGCCGAGGGTGACGCTCTTAAGCGCGGTGCAATCCTTGAACATTTCGCTGCCGATTTGGGAGATGCCATCGATATTGGCGGAAGTGATGGAGGTGCAGCCCGCGAAGGTGCCGGAAGCGGCATTCAAGGCACGGGCCGGGACGATGGCCTCTTTTAAGGCGGTGTCGCCGCGGAAGACGTTAATCCCATAGGTGAGGTCGCGGACGATTTCGCCCGTCTCGGAAGAGGTTTGGGACAGATAGACGACCTTTTCCAAAGAGGTGCAATCCTCAAAGGCGGAGAAGTCGATCTTGGTGACGGTCGAAGGGATGGTCACCTTGGTGATCTTCTTGTTGCCCTTGGCGAAGTTCTCGCCGATTTCGGTGACGACTAGGCCATCGATGCTGCTGGGAATGACCACTTCGCCGGAAAGCGACTCGGGAAGTTGATAGATCTTGCCATCATGGAAGGTATAGATGGACTGATAGTGGGCGACCAAGGTGATGTTCTCGTGGATCGGGGTGGAGAAGTCGAACTTCTCGTCGCCGAGGTACCAGCCGATGAAGTTGTGATCGGCCAGTTCGGGGTCCTTCAAAGGACGGGCGACGAGCTCGCCGTCTTTGACGACCACCGAGCTATATTTGGTGGTGCCGTTATTGGGGTCGAAGATGACGGAGAACTTCTTGTTCTCATCGGGTTTGGGCTCGCTGGCGGGGTAGTCCTTCTTGGCTTGGGCGACGCATTTGCCGGCGAGGTCATGAACCGCCTTGGAGGTGACGGTGGCGCCGGCGACGACGTCGCTGCCGGATCCATCGGTGCCGTTGATCTTCAGGGCGTCATCCTTGAAGCTGGCGTCCTTGCCGTGGGTGGTGATGTCCCCATCGAAGGTGTAAGCCTTGACAGTGTAGGCCTTGGTGTCGATGGCAAAGTAGACGACGATGCCGTCTTGGATGAAAGCGGTGGCTTCCTTGGAAGCGTAGATCGCGGTGACGGCGCCATCGGATTCGGTCAGCTCAAAGCGAGCCGTGATGACCGAGTTGCTGCCGGAAGAGAGGTCCTTCTTGACGAACGAACCGCTTCCTAACTTGGCAAGGATGGCTTTCTCGGCGTCGGTGATGCCATCGCCGAAGGTGTTGGTTTCCTTGATCTGGGACGAGGAGGGCTGGGGCTGATTGGCGCTGGAAGAGGCAGGCTTTTTGCTGCTGCCGCAACCGGCTAAGCCCATCGCGGAGATGAGAGCCAACAGAGTTAACGGATTGACTTTTTTCATTTTTGCGTTAATTTCTCCTTTTCGCGCCCGCATTATAGACGCTTTTTTCTGGGGGAGAGCAAAGACTTTTTTCGGTTGTTATTTGACGAAAAGAAAAAATGGTTTAAAAGATAGTTTTGTTTAAAGGGTTATAGCCTGCTTTTTTCGGGAAGAATTTGGTTTACGTTCTGGTTTACGATGACTTCATTAAGCAGTTTACGATTTGGTTTACTATGGCTCTAGAAAAGGCAAAAAAACAGGAACCAAATTTGATGGAATCAAGACTTCTCCCTAGACGCTTTCGACGGGCAGAAATAAAACGAGTAGGCGGGGATGGCCCCTGTCTTCTTCTCCTGCTTTGTGCACGTATTGCCTACCTGCACAAAAAACACAGAAATTTGTGCAGGTCAAGTAGAAATATGCCGTTCGCGTTGGCAAAGCAAAACGGCCTTCTTCGAAAAAGGCGGCGTTATTTAGTTTCTCCCGATGACCTTCGCGCTCCCCAAAGGGGACGCGGCCCCCGTTTTCAGGCTGGTCAGCCTCCTCTCCACGTCTGCCGTAAGGCCCACCCCGAAGACGTCCCAGTGCTCGCCCAGGGGCTCCATCTTCCCGAGGACGCCCCGCCCCTGGTAGATCAGGACGGTCTCGTCCCACATGGTGTTGGCCTTGTAGAAGGCGTACTCCCGGGCGGGGGTCCTCAGGATCACGCCCTCGGTGCTGTCCCAGAACTGCAAATGCTCCCCCTTTTTCGAGACGCTCGCGTGGTCGTCCACGAGGAGGGCGTCCGTGACGGTCTCGCCCACCGGGAAGCGGCGGAAGTCTTCCAAGCCCATGTTGCGCTCTAAGTCCTCCTCCTTTTCCACCTTGAAGAAGAGGAGGTGCGAGATGATCTCGGGGCCGCAGAAGACGTTGTCGAACCAGTCCATCGGGTTGTCGAGGCAGTAGGCCCCGCCGTCCGTGATCAGGCCGACCCTCTGGAACGTCCCGGGGACGCCCCCCTTGAAGGCCTCGTGCTTGATGAAGAGGAGCCTCTGCCCGATCAGTCCGGCGAGCAGCTTCCGGCTTTCTTTGCTTAATGCGTTGTCTAAGTCTTCCATTGCCTTCCTTCTACGAATTATTTTTTTGCTTGCTTTTCAAAAATGTGTATTTCCACATTTTTATGAAATAAAAAGAGAGTTTAGAGGTCGAGGGAGTTCGGGTCTTTGAGGAACCGGAACAGGTTGAGATGGAGAATTCCATCTTCGTCGTAGAGGCCCGTGCCCGAAATCTTGGTGATGAGGATTTTCTTAAAGGAATCCTTCACCAAGAGAAGGGGCCGCTTTTCCTGCGCCATCTTCTCTTCGTCGGGAATATAGAGCGCGGATTGGATGTAATACCTCTTGTCGTGCTTTTCGGCGACAAAGTCGATCTCGTAGTTTTTCCGCACGGTCTTCCCAGAAGCGTCTTTGAGGTAGGCGGATACTCCGCCGACGCTGACTTGATAGCCGCGGAGCGCGAGTTCGTTGTAGATGACGTTTTCCATGTAGTGGGGCTCTTGGTTATGATCGGAGAAGTCCGATGCCGCATTCCGAAGACCGAGATCCTCGAAATAGTATTTTTGCTGAGAGGCGATATGGGCCTTCCCTCGGATGTCGAAACGGGATACCCCATGAAGGAGAAAGGCGTCTTCGAGATAGGAGAGGTAACGGCTGATGGTCGCCGGGGAAACTTTGCTCTCCTCCTTGCTAAGGAAAACGTTGGAGAGCCGGGTTGGATTGACCAAAGAGCCGACGGTTGAAGCCAAGACTCTAACGGTTTCATCGAGAGCCTTTTCTCCCCTTAGGGAATAACGCTCGGCGATGTCTTTGAGGTAGGTCGTGAGGTAGACGTCCCTTAGGTAATTTCTTTCCTGCTCCTCATCGTCGATCCTTGCTATGGCGGGAAGGCCCCCATAGAGGTAGTAGCGATCCCATAACGTGAGGTCATCGCCCTTGCCTTCGTTGGCCGCGCGAAATTCGGCAAAGTTGAGGGGATGCACGCGGATTTGCCATCCTCTTCCTCGGAACTCGGTGGCGATGTCGCTGGAAAGAAGATGGGAATTGCTTCCGGTCACGAAAACCTCGGTGTTTGGGTAGTTTAGAAATTGGTTCAGTACATCGTAAAAGGTGATCATCTGCCCTTTCACCCAGGGATTCTCTTTCGGGGGGCAGAGCTGGATTTCATCGATGAAGAAAAACTGCGTCTTCCCGTCCGAAGTTTTCCGATCATCAAAGTATTTTTGGAGTTCGTCGAGGTCGCGGTAGCGTTCGTTCTCGCGGTTATCGAGCTGCAAAGAAAGGATATGGTCGTCGGACACGCCGTGTTCCTGCAGATATTTCGTAAACAGCTTAAAAAGCAGATAAGACTTTCCGCATCTTCTCGGCCCCGTAATGATTTTCACCATGCCGTTGCCGATAGAAGATTCCAATTTCTGCAGGTACAGGTCTCGTTTGATTTCCATATGCCTATTATAAATTTATAAAAATGTGTATTTCCACACTTTTATGAAATAAGACTAACGGAAGATCAGTTTTGAAAGTACAGGCAAACAAAAGTAGGCTTTTTTCCTAAAGATAAACGTTCTTCGGCTTCTACAGAAGTTTGCTGCCGCTTTCGAAAAAAAGAAAACCATCTTGTCTTGGAGACAGCTGAACATCAATACCAGAAAAGCGGATCCGTTTGGCGCTTTCCTTCCTGTCTCTCTACCACAAAAGCGACAACGCTCCCCTTCAAATGCCTCCGAAAAGGGATGGGGGAGGGGCGTTTTTTGATGCAAGAGAAGGGGCCCTCCTTTTCTCGTTCCCCCTTCTCTATGGTATAGTTAACCGATTTTAAGGAGCCTAGACCAATGCGGATTTTCTTCTTCTAAGTCCTGAACCGAACTTCGAGGGATAGGGAACGCCTTTCTCGGATCAGGCCACGTCGCCTTTCGCGAAGACACCCCCCAGAAAGAGAAAATACGCATGTCATTAATCAAGGTCGAACATCTAAGCTTTGCCTATCCGAGCCAATCGGAGAACGTTTTCGAAGACGTTAGTTTCCAGCTCGACAGCGACTGGAAGACGGGGCTTATCGGGAGAAACGGATACGGGAAGACCACCTTCCTTCGCCTCCTACAAAAGGAATACGAATACAAAGGGAGGATCGTGAATTCCCTACCCTGCGAGTATTTCCCCTTCCCCATCCAAGATAAGGACGAAGAGACCATGTCCCTCCTTTCTTCGCTTGCCCCACAGGCGGAGGAATGGGAGATTGAACGGGAAATCAGCCTCCTTCAGCTTTCCGACGACGTTTTAAAACGCCCTTTCTCCACCCTTTCCCCCGGGGAAGAGACGAAGTGCCTATTGGCCGCCTTGTTCCTCCATCCGGGAGCTTACCTCCTCATCGATGAGCCGACCAACCACCTCGATAGCGAGGGTCGTCGAAGCGTCAGCGCCTACTTAAAGAGGAAGAAGGGCTTCCTCCTCGTCTCCCACGACCGGGCGTTCTTGGATTCTTGCATCGACCACGTCCTCGCCTTCGAGAAGGAAAGGATCCTCGTCGTGAAAGGGAACTACTCCAGCTACGCCGAAAACCGGAAGAATCGGGAAGAGAGTCAAAAAGCCGAAAACGAGAGGCTGAAAAAGGAGATATCCCGCCTCGAAGAGGCCGCGAGGCAAAATAGGGATTGGTCCGAGCAAATCGAACGGAGCAAAAACGGGACGAGGAACTCAGGCCTACGTCCGGATAAGGGCTACATCGGCCATAAAGCGGCGAAGATGAGCCAAAGGGCGAAGAACAGCGAGCGGCGGAGCCAGCAAGCCATCGAGGCGAAGAAGGGGCTATTAAACAACATCGAAGAGACGGATGCCTTGAAGTTTCAACCCTCCTCCGCCTCTTCCAGCTTTGTGCTTTCCTTCCATAACGTCTCCCTCTTTTACGAAGAAGGGAAGCCATTGTTCGCCCCGATCTCCTTTTCCTTAAAGGCGGGCGAGCGCTTGGCCATCGAAGGGAAGAACGGTTCGGGGAAAAGCTCTCTCTTAAAGGCTATCTTGGGCGAAGAGAGGATTCGGCGTACGGGGGAGATTTATTGCTCTCCCCGCCTTCTTATCTCTTACGTCCCGCAGGACTCCTCCTTCTTGAAGGGGAGTTTGGATGACTTTGCCCTTGAGAATCGCTTAGACAAGAACCTCTTCTTCGCCCTTTTGGCCAAATTGGGTTTCGATTTGGATTCTTTTGGCAAGGCGATGGAATCCTATTCCTTCGGGGAGAAGAAGAAAGTGCTTATCGCCAGATCCTTATCTCAGTCCGCAGACCTCTATCTATGGGATGAGCCCCTCAATTATTTGGACATCGAGGCGAGGATCCAAATCGAAAACCTGCTTCTTTCTTCTTCCCCGACGATGGTTTTCGTGGAGCATGATGAGGCCTTCCGCAAGAAAGTCGCCAACGAAGTGATTTCGTTGGCGAAGCCATAAAAGCAGTAATTTCTAGATGTTTCTAGATAAAAACATCGATAAATACTTAATTTTAAATTTTGTCCTTCTATTTATTTCTAGGTGCTTCTAGATGATTTCTAGATTGAGAAATGGCTTTATTGGATGCCGTGTTCTTGGTTTAGTTTCTCACGATTGGTGAAGTAATAAAAAGCGGTGCCGTATTGCTTCATGAATAGGTAGTTCTTTTCGACCAGCGCCCCCAAGATGTCTTTCCTTAGATGTGTCGAAGGAGAAATGCCCAAGTAGGAAGCAATCTCGCGAAGGCTCCTCTTTTTGGCGTAGCAGCAAGAAAGGATTTTTTCGTCGTAGTCCGAAGCGATTTTTTGCCGTAAATGGATTTCGGGATAGGGATTGTCGTCGCCGATCACGCCGTCTTTGAACGTTAAATCCGGCAAGGTCAACGTAAAGAAGTCGTCGTTGCAGCTGATGAAGGGCCTATGGTTTTCGTCGCTTAAGGCGTAGGATTGCGAGATTTTATCAAGCCCTGTCCCTTTGGCTTCCATCATGTGGACCAGTTCAAAGACGCGGCAGATGACTTCGTTTCTCCGCTTGGGGAGAATCGAGCCGATGTTTTTCTCTTTCTCCAAGTTCTTCCCGCCTAAAAGAGACCCCGGAGAGGTGATCTCCAGCCGGTCGGGGAAGAGATCAAACTGTATTTCGCTTCCGAAGATGAAATAGTTCCGATGCGCAAAAGCGTTCAAGGTTCCCTCAAAAACCGCCCTTTCGGGGAAGGAAGACAAATCGATGCGGGAGGTCGCCGTCTTCTGATAGCCCGTCGTGGAGTGATTCCGAACGAAGGCGATCACCTCGTCGATGACGTCGAATAAGCAGCCTTGATAGGCTTCGGAGGCCGTTACCACGTTCCCGCCTTTATCGAAAGTGGGGAACACGGAGCACTTCGCTAAGGTGAGGGGATCGGAGCAGTCGTCGGCGAAAAGAAGAGCCCCGCGGGAAAGGTGGCCCGCATCATCTACGAAGCCAATGGACTCCAACAGTTTGAGGTCAAAGGCTTTCCCTGGGTTGGCCTCGAGGAACTTTTGCTTCAACTCGGTGAATCTCGATTCGTCAAAGAGCTCATTGGTGGGAAGAGCATCGTAAGCCGCGCGAGTCGAGGCGACCACCAAAGAGGCGATTTGCTCGGGAGAGGCGATCTTCGCCCTTCCAAACTGGCGGATATAGCATGCCGGCACCCCATTCACGTGAACATAAACGGGGGCGGAGTTGCTCTTTGCCACATCGATGCGGAGGATGTATTGATCGGGCTTATCTTTGCCCAGGGGGATCTCTTTGACTTTGAGGTTGATTTCCGGCTCAATCCTTTTTTCCACCGCTTGATAAAGGAGTTGAACCGTTTTGTCCACCTCTTCGTGGCTCAGCGGCTCAATCTCATGGGAGATGTCATTTACTCCCACGTATAGGCTCCCGCCCTGCGTATTGCTAAAGGCAACGATCTCCTTGAGCCACTTCAGCTCATTGTCGTCGTGGTTCTTGTCTACGCCGGTCAATAGCCTCGCTTTGAATTCGCTTACGTAGTTTTCTAAGTTCAGGTCTGGGATTAATTCGTTGATCAACATGGCAAGCACCTCCAACGTTATGATAGCGGATAGAAAACAAAATTTCTAGATGTTTCTAGATAAAAACATCGATGAACACTTAATTTTAAATTTTATCCTTCTCTTTATTTCTAGGTGTTTCTAGATGATTTCTAGGTCTTCTAGAAGCAGTTCTTACCCCTCTATTTGCTACAAAGAAAGAAGGAAGGAGAGGATTTGATTTCTGCCCGTAAAAATTTCATGAAATGTGAGAAAACCGCAAAAAGTGGCTCATAAAATGTGAGGAATCGCTTTAAAGTGCCTCATTTTTTGTGAAAGCATATAAATTCCCCCCGACAATGCCAGGCCGTTGCAGCCTGCTGATGGAGCGATCCTTATGAGTTTTTTCTATTTGGTTATTTTTGGGTTATCCCCGATTAAGAAGCGGGACGATTCTCCTTTCTTGCTTTATACTCTCTTCGGCTTTCCGAGGAGATTGCTATGGCAGAGTTTGATGCGGTTTTTGAAGATTTGGGTCGCTCGTACAGTCCCTTTCATGTGGTGAAAAACCTCTCCGATCGGTTAAAAGAGGCAGGATATACTGCGTTAAGCGAAAAGGAGCCCTATGTTTTGGTGCCGGGAGGCCGTTATTACGTCACCCGGAACGACTCCTCTTTGATCGCCTTCTCGCTTCCCGAAGCGAAGGAGGGGCAAACGGCATTCCGCTTCGCCGCCGCCCACACGGATTCGCCGACTTTCGTCATCAAGCCCAACCCAACCTTGTGCAAGAACAACCTGATTTCTTGGAACGTCGAGCCCTATGGCGGCATGATCGATTCTTCTTGGCTCGACCGCCCCTTATCCTTCGGCGGCCGCGTTTACTATCTCGATCAAGAGGGCCACACCAAAATGGCGCTGGTCGCCCCCGAGGAAGACGTGCTGTACATCCCGAACCTCTGCATCCACTTTAACCGCGAGATTAACTCCGGCTACGCCTACAACCCTGCCGTCGACATGATCCCCTTGGCGGGCGTTGGCCACGATTTCTCCTTCTCCGACTATCTGCTTTCCTTGCTTCCAAGCGATGCCAAAACGATTCTCTCCTTCGACTTATCCCTCTATAACCGCGATAAGCCAAGGATCGTCGGCCTCCATCACGAATTCTTATCTTCGCCTAGGCTCGATGACCTAGCCTCCACTTACAGCGTCCTCCAGGGCTTCCTAACGGCGAAACCCCATTTCATCAACGTTTACTGCGCCTTTGATAACGAAGAGGTGGGCTCTTTGACGATGCAGGGGGCCAACGGCACTTTCTTACGGGATACGCTGCACCGTCTATGCCAGGCCTTATCCCTCCCTTACGAAGAGAGCATGGCCCGTTCCTTCCTGCTATCGGTGGATAACGCCCACGCGCTTCACCCCAATCACCCCGAATTCTCGGATGCGTCCTCGCCGGTTTACCTCAACGGCGGCATCGCGGTGAAATACAACGCCGCCCAGCATTACACCTCGAACGCCAGAAGCGTCGCCTTCCTAACCAATATCGTCAAAAACGAATCTATCCCCCTTCAATCCTTCACGAACCGTTCCGATTTACGGGGTGGCTCCACCTTAGGGAATCTCTCGAACAACCAAGTTTCCTTATGTTCGGTGGATATTGGCATCCCCCAACTAGCCATGCATAGCGCCAATGAGCTTTGCGGCGTCGAAGACGTCTCCTCCATGGCTCGCCTTCTTCGCGCCTACTATAGCAGCGGCCAGGAGCTTTTATGAGGCCAATCCCGCTTTGCGAGGGAAAATGCTTGAACTGCCCTAGGGGCCACGACTCCTTCTTGGAAGAGTTAGAGGCGCCAGAGCGTGAGGCCATTAGCAAGAAGCTACGGGGCTATTGCCTGAAAAAAGGCGAGCTTCTTTTCCAGGAGGGTGCCCCCGCCGATTCTTTATGGATCATCCGCCAGGGCGGCGTGAAGCTCTCGACGTACGATTCCGAAGGAAGGGAGCGAATTATCGCCATCTTCTCCGAGGGAGAGACCATCTGGATTTCGATGTTCCTCGATAAGAAAGACACCTCCTATCCTTATAGCGCCGTCTGCCTAAATGACGTCATCGTCTGCCGAATCTTGCGGCAGGACTTCGAATCCTCGGTTCAGGACACCCATACCGCCTTAAAGATCGTGGGCCTACTAAGCAAGAAGCTCCACGATGCGAATGAGCGGATTTTGATTTTGTCCGCGAACGACCCCACGGCGAAGATCGCCCGCCTTTTCCTATATCGGATCAACCATAACGGAGGCACCTCGATCACGATGAAGTTAGACGACATCGCCGCCCACGTGTCGCTTCGTCCGGAGACGGTGTCGCGGAAACTGGGCGAGCTATGCGATTGGGGCGTCTTACGGAAAGTGGGGCAATCCACGTTTACGGTGTTGGATTTCGGCGCCCTCGAGGAAATTGCCCATCGCTAGAATTTGATTTTGCTCAAAGTTATTTCTCCCCTCGTTTCGGATAATCTCATCCGAGGAAGGAGGATTATCCATGGACGGGAACATTCATTCGATCGAAACCTTCGGCTCATTAGACGGGCCTGGGATCCGCTTCGTCATTTTCGTGCAGGGCTGCGCGATGCGCTGCCTGTTTTGCCATAACCCCGACACTTGGAAGTTAAACGGGGGCACCAAGCGAAGCCCCGATAGCCTCATCGAGCAAGCGCTTCGTTACCGCCCCTATTGGGGGGAGGAGGGCGGCATCACCGTGAGTGGCGGCGAGCCCCTGCTCCAAATCGACTTCTTGCTGGAGCTTTTCCAAAAGGCAAAAGCCCAGGGCATCTCCACCTGCATCGATACGGCGGGGCAGCCTTTCCGTTCTAGCGGCCCTTGGTTTGAACGCTTCCAAGAGCTCATGAAGGTCACGGATTTGCTTTTGGTGGACATCAAGCACATCAACCCCAAGAAGCATCAAGAGCTAACGGGCCATCCCAACGACAACATCCTCGCGATGTTCCGCTACCTCGATGAGATCCATAAGCCCATCTGGATCCGTCATGTGCTTTTGCCCGGATACACGGACAATGACGAATACCTCAAAGAAACACGCGCCTTCATCGACACGCTTCATAACGTCGAGCGCATCGACGTCCTCCCCTTTCACAAGATGGGAGAATTTAAGTGGAAGGAACTCGGTTACGACTATAAACTTTGGAATACCCAATCCCCCAGCCAGGAACGGGTGCAGAACGCCATCCGCATCCTGAGGGCGGGACCTCAGCCATAAATTTGATTTCAATCAAGGTTATCTCTCCTTCCCACCTCTAAATTAAGAAACGCGCCAAAGCAGGAGGACATTGAACCATGCAAAACGAATGGAACGGATTCCACGACGGTCATTGGAGCAAAGAAATCGACGTCCGTGACTTCATCCAAAATAACTACACCCCTTATGAAGGGGACGCCTCTTTCCTAAAGGGGCCGACGAAGGCGACGAAAGAGCTTTGGGACAAGGTGCAGGCCTTGCAGAAGGAAGAACGCGCCAGAGGCGGCGTGCTCGACATGGAGACGAAAGTCGTCTCCTCGATCACGGCCTATGGGGCCGCCTACATCGATGAGGCCACCAAAGGCGAAGAAAAGATCGTGGGCCTACAGACGGACAAGCCCTTAAAGCGCGCCTTCATGCCCTATGGGGGCATCAAGATGGCCGAAGAAGCCTGCAAGACGTATGGCTATGAGCCCGATCCCGAACTCCACAAGATCTTCACGGAGTACCACAAAACCCATAACCAGGGGGTGTTCGACGCTTACACGCCGGAGATGCTCCGTTGCCGCCACACCAAAATCCTGACGGGCTTGCCCGACACCTATGGCCGCGGCCGCATCGTCGGGGACTATCGCCGCGTCGCCCTATACGGCATCGACCGCCTCATCGAAGGAAAAAAGGAAGACTTCGCCAACTGCGGCGACGAAACGATGACCGATGACGTGATCCGCCTCCGCGAGGAAATCACCGAGCAGATCCGCGCCTTAGAGGCGATGAAGGCGATGGCCCAATCGTATGGCTTCGACCTTTCAAGGCCAGCTAAAAACGCCCAAGAGGCGGTGCAGTGGCTCTACTTCGGCTATCTGGCGGCGATTAAGACGCAGAATGGGGCCGCGATGTCCGTCGGCCGCGTCTCGACCTTCTTAGACATCTACATCGAGCGCGACCTAGCAAATGGCACGTTGACGGAGGAGGCCGCCCAGGAGCTCATCGACCACTTCGTCATGAAGTTACGCATGGTCAAATTCGCCCGCATCCCTTCCTACAACCAACTCTTCTCGGGCGACCCGGTCTGGGCGACCCTCGAAGTGGCGGGCTTGGGGCAAGATGGCCGCGCGATGGTCACCAAAAACGACTTCCGCTTCCTCCACACCTTGGAGAACATGGGCCCGGCGCCGGAGCCGAACCTAACGGTCCTCTATTCCAAGCGTTTGCCCTTGGCCTTCCGGCGTTATGCCGCCAAGATCTCGGTGGACACCTCCTCGATCCAATACGAAAACGATGACGTCATGCGTCCGATTTGGGGCGACGATTACTCGATTTGCTGCTGCGTCTCCGCCACGGAAACCGGCAAGGAGATGCAGTTCTTCGGCGCCCGCGCGAACCTGGCGAAGTGCTTGCTTTACGCCATCAATGGCGGCGTCGATGAGCGTCTCCATCAGCAAGTCGGCCCCGCTTATGCCCCGATTACCTCGGAATACCTTAACTACGATGAGGTGGTGGCCAAGTACGACAAGATGATGGACTGGCTCGCCGAGGTTTACGTCAACACCCTCAACCTCATCCATTACATGCACGACAAGTATTACTACGAAGCCGCCGAAATGGCCTTGATCGACACCAACGTCCGCCGCACCTTCGCCACCGGCATCGCCGGCTTCTCGCACGTCGTCGACAGCTTAAGCGCCATCAAATACGCGAAAGTCAAAACCATCCGCGATGAGACGGGCTTAGTCACTGGCTATCAAATCGAAGGCGACTTCCCCCGCTATGGCAACGACGACGATCGGGCCGACGACATCGCGGTGGACCTCCTCCGTACCTTTATCAATAAGGTAAAGAGGCACCACACCTATCGGAATTCGGAGCCGACGACCTCGATCCTCACGATCACCTCGAACGTCGTTTACGGCAAAGCCACCGGCTCGATGCCGGACGGCCGGAAAGCGGGGGAGCCTCTCTCGCCTGGCGCCAACCCCGCCTATGGGGCGGAAAAAAACGGCTTATTGGCTTCGTTAAACTCCGTGGCCAAGTTGCCCTACGAATATGCGTTGGACGGCATCTCCAACACCCAGACCATCGCGCCGAATACGCTGGGGCAGACCGAAGAGGAACGAGTAAAAACCTTGGTGAACGTCCTCGACGGCTACTTCGTTAAGGGCGCCCACCACCTCAACGTCAACGTCTTCGGCATCGAAAAGCTAAAGGACGCGATGGCTCACCCCGAGAAGCCGGAATACGCGAACTTCACGATCCGCGTCTCAGGCTATGCGGTCAAGTTCATCGACCTCACGAAAGAGCAGCAGCTCGACGTCATCGCGCGGAATGCGCATGAATCGCTGTAAGCGCGAGGAAGAGAAGTGGGCGGAAATCCGCCCACTTTTTGTTTGCGGCGGGCAGCCAGACGATAGGGGAGATCGGTACAAGAAAACCAATCCCGTTACAAAAAATGTGGAATCTGCAAAATTTGTAACGAAGTGGTTCGCCTTCTGGACAAAGCGGCTCAAGGCATTGCTTTATAGCCCCTTTTGAAAGGACTGTGGCGGCGAAGCGAATCTTCCTACCGGCTACGTTATCTCCTTATTTCTTTTAAATAGTTGTGTCTATGCAACACTTAAAAAACAAATTTAAGGTTTAGACCCCTAAATTAAGTACAAATTTATATTATTTGTTTATTTTTTTCTGCAGAAAGGCGACAATTGCGTTAACCGTCTCTATTTGCTGCTCTTCGCGTGAGATCGTGGCCTTTCCATCTCCTCTTTGCTTCCCGTAATTCCCAAAGTTGGCATGGTTCCCACCCGAAATGACCACCTCTTGGTAGTCGTCGGGGCGATACTGCGGGTTTTTCTGCATGGATTTCACGTTCATGTCGTTGGAGCCATAGACGCTGAGCAGGGAGAAACCTTCGTGGTGCAGGTCCTTCGTCGGGTAGCCAGCCAAGAAAATCAGGCCATCGTATTCGCTTAAATGATCGGCCGCGTAAACCCCGGCCATCGCGGCCCCCAAAGAATGCCCCGCCATGTAGTAATGGGGGTAGGAATATTTCTTCCTCACCGCGTTGGCACGGTTTATCCCAAAGAAGGCCATATGGAAGGGCATGGAGAAAAGATAGACGTCTGCCTCTTCTTCCGCCACCCTCCGCAAAAGAGGGGCATAGGCTTTGGTGTCCACTTTCGCGCCGGGATAGAAGAGGATGAGGTTGTCTTGGCTTGGCCCGTCGAAGAAATAGCCCTTCTTTTCCTTTTCTACTTGCACCGTCTCATCGCTTTTCAAGGCGGCGTCGCAGCTCTTATCTCCTTTTTGATAAATGCTCAGGTAGATAAAACAAGAGGCGATTAAAACCGAGAGAGCCGAAAAGACGGAGAGCAAAACGATTCTCCGCTTCTTCCTTTTCTTACGTTTCTTCTCGTCGATTAGGCCGCTCATAAAACGGTCCTCATTATAGGCCTTGGGCTAGGGAGAAGGATGCTTCTTGGCGGCTAGATAACCTAACCTGGAAAATCCGTAATGTGAAGGCTGGGAAACTCGTAACGCAAAGGCTGGGAAATCCGTAACACAAAAGCCGGAAAATCCCAAACGTGGGAATTTAATAAAGCTTTATTAGAACTTTCCCAGCTCTATAGACTATAGAAAAGCGGGCTTTCTACGGACGTTTTCGTGGGACCGGGCCTTCCGGCCCCCTTTTTCTGCGGACAAAAGGGCGGAAATTCTCGGGAAGAGTGGCAATTCTGCTTGCGAAAATCGACGAATATCCATTGATATATAGGCTATCCCATGATATAATAGACGATAGAAAAGGAGGGCTCCGAATATGTCCATACCGAAGGAGAT
>Ga0256406_1001824_pt1 | contig 32679 bp, 45 predicted proteins | sample RumenRJG_03DNA_FD_185986 | JGI IMG/M metagenome (GOLD analysis project Ga0256406, IMG submission 185986) | Bovine rumen microbial communities from Lethbridge, Alberta, Canada - RJG_03 | ecosystem: Host-associated > Mammals > Digestive system > Stomach > Rumen | place: Canada: Alberta | collected...
TTTTTGTTTTGACACCATAAAATTAGTGAAAATTCTGCACATGGCAAAACTCTGGGGAACTTATTGTTCCTCAGAGACTTATAAAAAATATTAATAAAGAATTACGCACTTAGTTGCGGAATTAAGGGGTTATTAAAAAGAATTTCGTTTTTGGTTTAACGGTTGCAAATTTAGAATTTTTATGTTTTCATCAGGTGGAAAAATCGGTTTTTAGTGTTGATTTTTCGGTCAAAATGTTCTTTCTGACCTCTTTAGTAGCGCCGTTAAGTGCTTGTTTAGCTAGTGTTACAGCAATATCGCCGTTTTCTCCACATTCTTGTTTAAGGAGATGAAATATTTGTTTATAAGGAATAAAAGTATTAACTTTGTCCGGTGTAAACGAATCATTTAATAATGAAGCAAACTAGTCTGAGCCTTTTATTTTTACTGCTGACTACTATTGCTGTTAAAGCTCAGTTCACTTTTACCAACTACACCGACCATACGGAGTTGGCTCCTCAGCGTGTGAGAAGCCTTCTTGAGGGGAATGATGGTTTGATGTGGCTGGCAACCTATAATGGTCTTTATAGTTTCGACGGATACCAGTTCTATAACTTCAAGGCACGCCCCGGCGATGGCAACGCAATGGAGAGCGACTACCTGAAATCGTTGAGGATGAGGCGGTCGGCTGAACTGCTCAGGAACAGTGACAAACCGGTGTCTGATATAGCTTTCTGCGTCGGCATACCCGACTCGCATTATTTCAGCAAGTGCTTCAGGCAATACTTCAATATGACTCCTAGTGAATACAGAACCAATCCCCGGCCAACTAACGGATAGGGGCTAAAAACTTAATAATATGATTAAAAAGACCTTGTTGATTTTCTCTATGGCTTTAATGGTCATTAGCGGTAAGGGACAGACCTCTGCCGAGAAGTATATGTTCGACGGAGCTTTCCCTGTGATGCTCGATTCCCTTCAGGCTGAGATGACTTATCCCTTGGCTTGGGGCAACAGTGACATAAAGGAGTTCGGATTATGGCGGAGCACCGCCCGTGCCAAACTCAATGAGGAAATGCTGACGCCGCCGCTGCCTGCCCGCAGCTATGACATGAAGGTTGTGGCAACGGAAAAGCGGAAAGGCTATACGGCTAGGAAAATTGAGTTCAACCTCACCCGCTATTCCCGTGTGCTGGCATACGAACTGATTCCTGATGGGAAAGGACCGCACCCTGCTGTGCTGCTGCTCCATGACCACGGCGGACACTTTAGCATAGGAAAGGAGAAGATGATTCGCCCGTTTGGCGTTCCTGATTCTGTCATGAAGGATGCCGACAATTGGTCGGGCGTGTGCTATGGCAAGCAATTTGTCGGCGACTATCTTGCCAGCAACGGCTATGTCGTCTTATGCACCGATGCTCCTTTCTGGGGCGACCGTGGCGTGAAAGGAGGCTCTACTGGTGATATGTATAAATATGTAGCAGGCAACTTCATGCTTATCGGCAGGAATCTCAGTGCGTGGATGAACTTCGAGGATGTCTATGCTGCCGACTTCATGGCACAGCTTCCTGAGGTCGATGCCAACAGGCTGGGATGCATGGGACATTCGATGGGAGCTTACCGAGCATGGATGCTCTCGGCGTTGAGTGACAAGATAAAGGTTGGCGTGGCTATTTGCTGGATGCATACCGCCAAGTACCAGCTCAATAAGGAGTACGGACTGAAAAAGCATGAGGAGTGGGCTAACCTTATTCCGGGCATCCGCCGTTACCTCGATTACCCGCACATTGCGTCGATAGCTTGCCCTAAGCCGATGATGTTCATAAACGGTAGGGACGACAAGCTCTTCCCGCCAATATCCGTGAACAGTGCCTACAAGACTATGCATGACGTTTGGGACAGTCAGGGTGCCGGCGACCGGCTCTATACTGAGATAATGGATATGGGACACTGGTGCGGTTCTGAAGTCCAGGCTAAGGCTTTGGCTTTCCTGAATAAATGGCTGTAGAATGACAGCTCTTAGTGCCAAAGCCTTTTGTCACTGGTTTGTCGAAAACCCCTTTGCCAGTCCTCCCTCACTTGTTTCCTTGTAGAGTGACGGCAGGTCGTGACCGGTCTGGTTCATGACACTGACCACACGGTCGAATGACACACGGTGGTTACCGTCGCTGATAATGGCATAGAGTTGTGAGTCGAGGGCTCGGCACGCTGCGAAAGCATTCCGTTCGATACACGGAATCTGTACCAGTCCGCAAACGGGGTCGCATGTCATGCCGAGGTGGTGTTCAAGTCCCATCTCGGCGGCATACTCAATCTGCGACGGTGTACCGCCGAATATCTGGCATGCAGCGGCTGAAGCCATGGCGCAGGCTGTGCCTACCTCGCCCTGACAGCCTACTTCGGCTCCTGATATTGAGGCGTTCTCTTTGATAAGGTTGCCTATGAGCCCGGCTGTAGCCAGCGCATGGAGGATTCGCTCCTCGTTGAAGTCGTGGGCTTGGGCAAGGTGGACGAGCACTCCGGGCATCACTCCGCAGGCTCCGCATGTCGGTGCTGTGACGATGGTTCCGCCGGCGGCGTTCTCCTCACTGACGGCCAGCGCGTAGGCATAAACCATAGCGCGGCTACGAAGTTCCGGCTTGTATGCGCGTGCCTTTATATAATATGTGGGGGCTTTGCGGGCTAGATTAAGCGGACCTGGCAGAGCTCCCTCGTGGTTGATACCACGGGCTACGGCATTTGTCATGGTGAGCCACACCTCACGGAGGTAATCCCAAAGTCCATCGTCTTCATGTTGCTCGACATATTCCCAGTAGCCGCGTCCGTTCTCCTCGCACCAGTGCTGTATGTCGGTGAGCTTTGTCAGGGGGTAGATGGACTTCTCATAGAAGTAGTCGTCCTTGCCTTTGCCTTCCGACAATGCGCCTCCGCCGATGCTGTAGACCGTCCATTCGTCGGTGGTCATGCCTTTCCCGTCGACTGAGGCGAACTTCATTCCGTTGGGGTGGAATGGCAGGAATATCTCAGGTTCCCAGTCGATGTTTACCGGTGCGGTCTTCCCGAGGATGTCTTTTATTGCCACATCGGTCATGTGCCCCTTGCCGGTTGCGGCGAGACTGCCATAGAGAGTCACCTTGAAGTGGTTTGCTTCTGGATGACGCTTGGCGAAAATCTTCGCTGCATGCTCCGGTCCCATAGTGTGGCTGCTCGACGGTCCTTTACCTATTCTATATATCTCTTTTATTGATTCCATTGTAATTTGTTTTGCTCCTTAGTGCAAAGTTACAATTTCTTTTCTGCAGGAACAATTTTTATCCGCTGTTTAATCTTTATTTGTATATTTGCCCGTTGAGCCGTTGCTAACGCCTGCTTGAATTGCTGTCAATGGCTTCCCGCGATGCTGTTATTACCCTTTTACGTTGCCGTTAATGTCCTTTTGCGTCGTAAACGGGTATGTTTTACGATAATTTTTAATTTATTATTGATTAAAAAATAATTTATTTTTGTTTAAAAATAAATTAATAATTTCCTAAAAATAATTTATTTTCTGTTTAAAAAGATACCGTTTTACAAGATAAAAGATGCCGTCCCGCAAGAAGAAAGACGGCATCCTGCATTGCAACTGGTGCTGTTTGTCAGAGCGATACAGCGCTATTGTTCGTGTCGTCGATAGCGTCTTGTGGCTCGTTCCATCGGTATCGGTTCCATTCAATAGTCTCCGTTGTCACCTTTCCCGTCTCCTTTCCAAGACTGATGATGGTCTGCTTGCGTACCAGCTTAGGCCATCCGTTGAGGAAGAAATGGTAATCGGTGAGCTCCCTTACTTCCATTGGGACATCCAGACTGTCGTCGATGACTTCGTCTGCTTTATCGGAGAGTTCCTTTGAGAGCAAAGCCCCGAGCAGAGAACTGGTCAACTCTTGCACCTCGCTTGCCGGTATTGTCACCAATGCATTGTATCGGATGTTGTAGTCGCCTGGGTATGAGTTCTCGTCGGCGGTGTCCGGTTCCTCGTAAGTTGCCAGAAGCGAAATGTTCACCGGATAGCCTGCCGATGAATCAGTAGTGTTCGTTATACCTATATTATATGCGCTGCCGTTGAGAGTAAACATGGTGGTGAAGTCCCCGTAGAGTCCTTTCGCAGCATCTTCCGTGATGAATCCGAGCTTTAACAGACTGGTGAGGTTCTTTTTAGGCATAATCGAGTCTATGCCAGGATTCTTCTCATATTGGTCATCAAGGAACTTCGTTATTACCGGCAATGCCTTGTCGCGGATGGTGCGCCAGTTCTCCAGGTGCTGTATTTCTCCAAACTCGTCGGTGGTGAAGATTGCCGGAGTCTGACTTTTGGCTTCCAACTTTATTCCGCTTTTTACTGAGTCGGTCTCGTTGTCGGCTTTCCACGACAATGGTGTGTACTCCAGACGGTAGCCTTTTGAGGTCGAGTCGAGGACTACTATTCTGAACTGCGCTTCCACTCCGCTGGTGCGGGTAGTGTCGGAATCTGAGATTTTCGTCTCAGTCTTGCTGTAGCTGTATTCTATTGAGTCGTTCTTGTTGAAAAACGCAATGACGGAAATCGTTGAGTCTTCGTCGCTTGTGATGGCGTTAGTCTGAGCGACGGCGCTCGTCAAGGCACTGAATAATATCAGAATGGTCCAGAGAACTTTTTTCATTAATTGTTTGGATATAATTGTTATGGATTTATTTCTCATTTGCAAATGTATACAATTTTCTTCAATATTTAGTTTCCTTCCTTGTTTTTTTTCGCAAAAAGCATTATTTTTGTAGTCGCAAAAATTAAACCAAACTAAATTATATAATTATGGCAAAAGAAAACAATCAAGGACAGCAGATGCAGATCTCTCTGTCGCCGGACGTTGCAAAGGGCGTCTACTCTAATTTCCAAATCGTGTCTCACGCTGCAACAGAGTTTGTTGTCGACTTCGCAAACATTCTTCCTGGTCAGCCTCAGGCACAGGTCAACTCTCGTATCATCATGACTCCACAGGTTGCTAAGCGCCTCCTTGGTGCTCTCAACGAGAACATCCAGCGCTATGAGAATGAGTTCGGACGCATCACAGAGCCTGGCGGCAACCGTGGTCCCCGCACCATCGCTCCGTTCGGTACCCCGAAGGGTGATGCGTAAGCAGAATCTAGGCTTTGGCCTAGGCTTAGGCTAATGGGCATATTAGGCATATTGTGCCTATTATGCCTATTATGCCTATTATGCCTACCTCGCCTATATATCATCTCTTCCCCCATCCCCTCACCCTTTAACCCTCCATTACTATGCCACATCCTAAAGACAACTCCTTCCTCCGCCAAGGCAAGGACTATAACACCCTAATCTGTTATCAGAAGGCCAAGTGCATCTATGACATCACCTACTATTTCACCCACCACTACCTTCAGCCTTCCGACCGCACCTTCGACCAGATGATACAAGCCGCCCGCAGTGGCAAGCAGAACATCGTAGAGGGAAACATCGATGGGGTGACATCTACCGAGATGGAGATTAAGCTGACCAATGTCGACCGTGCCTCTCTTCATGAACTCTTGGAGGACTATAAGGATTATCTTCGTAATAACGACCTTGTTCAGTGGTCTGTCGACTCGCCACAGGCTATCCAGACTCGTCGCTTCTGTTGCAAGCACAACGATCCTAAGGACTATACCGACCGCCTGCCTTCCCGTTCCGTCGAGACTATCTGCAATATCGCCATCACTTTAATCATGCAGGAGGATGTCCTCCTTAGGGGTCTTATCGAGTGGCAGAAACGTCATTTCAAGGAGAATGGTGGCATCAAGGAGCAGATGTTCAATGAGCGAAAGAAGCATCGCGGCTATTAGCGGTAGCCTATTGTGCCTATTAAGCCTACTATGCCTATTAAGCCTACTGTGCCTATTAAGCCTACTATGCCCATAGTGCCTACTGAGCCTACTCTTCCCATCCTTCCTCTCTCTAATTTCTGTTAAACAACTATTCGAATAGTTATATTTTGTTAATTCTAATTTCCCCCAACGTTTTATTCTTCTTATATTTAGGTGATTTGGGGAAATCTTTGTACCTTTGCAGCCCGAAACCGCCCAGTGTATTGTGTACATGCCAAAAAGCGGTGTAACAAGTTGATAATAAACAAAATAAATATATAAATAAAAAGTAAAACATCATGCCTACTATTTCACAGTTAGTAAGAAAAGGCAGAAAGGCTGTTGCCAGCAAGAGCGCCAGCCCAGCACTGGAGAATTGCCCTCAGCGCCGTGGAGTTTGCGTTCGTGTGTACACGACAACCCCTAAGAAGCCTAACTCAGCAATGCGTAAAGTCGCACGTGTCCGTCTGACAAACCAGAAGGAAGTCAACTCCTACATTCCGGGAGAAGGTCACAACCTGCAGGAGCACAGTATCGTACTCGTTCGTGGTGGTCGTGTAAAGGATCTTCCAGGTGTACGTTACCACATCGTTCGTGGTGCACTCGATACCGCAGGTGTCAGCAGCCGCACACAGCGTCGTTCTAAGTACGGAGCTAAGAAGCCTAAGAAGAAGTAAGGCTAGCACCCCACACAATGGCCAAAGGTCAACAGTCGGAGATGGCTGATGGCCTAAGGCACAAAAAGAAAATTCAACTAAAAACAAGTTTTGCTGGAGAATTGTTAAAAGACAAGGTTGAGTAAATGCCCGGGTGCGGGCGTTGAAGAACGAATCAGACGACAGCCTCCGCAAAAATTTATTTTAAGGTTAAAATGAGAAAAGCAAAACCAAAGAAGCACGTGATCCTGCCGGATCCGAAGTTCAACGACCAAAAGGTCTCAAAGTTTGTTAATCACCTGATGTACGACGGAAAGAAGAGCGTATCTTACGAAATCTTCTACAAGGCACTTGACCTTGTCGGCGAGCGTATGAAGGACAATGAGAAGTCTCCGCTTGAGATTTGGAAGCAGGCTCTCGACAACATTACTCCGCAGGTTGAGGTAAAGAGCCGCCGTATCGGTGGTGCTACTTTCCAGGTTCCTACTGAGATTCGCGCCGACCGTAAGGTGAGCGTCGCAATGAAGAACATGATCTCTTTCGCTCGTAAGCGTGGCGGAAAGAGCATGGCTGAGAAACTTGCCGCTGAGATTCAGGATGCATTCAACAACCAGGGCGGTGCTTACAAGCGTAAGGAAGATATGCACCGTATGGCTGAGGCTAACCGTGCTTTCGCTCACTTCAGATTCTAATAAGGTTAACACATATTATAATAAGGTAAAAAGAAAATGGCAAACCGCGATTTACATTTGACTCGCAACATCGGTATCATGGCGCATATCGATGCCGGTAAAACTACCACATCTGAGCGTATCCTGTACTACACAGGTAAGACTCACAAGATTGGTGAGGTACACGATGGAGCAGCCACAATGGACTGGATGGCCCAGGAGCAGGAGCGTGGTATCACTATCACATCTGCTGCTACAACATGTAACTGGACATACAATGGCAAGACCTATAAGATAAACCTCATTGATACCCCGGGACACGTTGACTTCACTGCTGAGGTTGAGCGTTCTCTCCGCGTCCTCGATGGTGCTATCGCTACTTATTCTGCTGCAGACGGTGTGCAGCCTCAGTCTGAGACTGTTTGGCGCCAGGCCGACAAGTATAATGTACCACGTATCGGTTATGTTAACAAGATGGACCGTTCTGGTGCTGACTTCTTTGAGACTGTACAGCAGATGAAGGATATTCTGGGCGCTCACCCAGTGCCAGTAGAGATTCCTATCGGTGCAGAGGAAAACTTCAAGGGTGTTGTTGACCTTATCAAGATGAAGGCTATTCTCTGGCACGACGAGACTCTCGGTGCAGAGTTCGAGGTAGACGATATTCCGGCTGATTTCGTTGACGAGGCTAATGAGTGGCGCGACAAGATGATTGAGGCTGCCGCTGACTTCGATGACGATATCATGGAGAAGTATCTCGACGGCAAGGATATTCCTGAGGATCAGATTATCGCTGCTCTCCGTAAGGGTACTTGTGCTATGGAGATTACCCCAATGACCCTCGGTTCTTCATACAAGAACAAGGGTGTTCAGCCTCTGCTTGACTATACTTGCGCATTCCTGCCTTCACCTGAGGATACAGAAGCTATCAAGGGTACTAACCCTGACACCGGCGAAGAGGAAGACCGTAAGCCTCTCGAGAGCGAGCCGACAGCTGCTCTTGCATTCAAGATTGCAACTGATCCGTTCATGGGCCGTCTGGTATTCTTCCGCGTTTATTCTGGTAAGGTTGAGGCTGGCTCTTACATCTACAACCCACGCTCTGGCAAGCGCGAGCGTATCAGCCGTCTGTTCCAGATGAACTCTAACAAGGAGATTCCAATGGATTCTATCGATGCCGGCGACATTGGCGCAGGTGTTGGTTTCAAGGACATCCGTACCGGTGATACACTCTGTGACGAGCAGCATCCAATCGTACTGGAGTCTATGACATTCCCGGATCCTGTGATCTCTGTCGCTGTTGAGCCGAAGAGCCAGGCTGATGTTGCAAAGATGGATAACGGTCTTGCTAAGCTTGCAGAGGAGGACCCGACATTCACAGTACATACCGACGAGCAGAGTGGTCAGACCATTATCTCTGGTATGGGTGAGCTCCACCTCGACATCATTATCGACCGTCTGAAGCGTGAGTTCAAGGTTGAGTGCACAGAGGGTAAGCCACAGGTTAACTATAAGGAGGCTATCCTTGGCACTGCTCAGAGCCGTGAGACTTATAAGAAGCAGACTGGTGGTCGTGGTAAGTTCGCTTGCATCGATGTCACTATCGGCCCGAAGGACGAGGATTACACTGAGGGCGATCTGCAGTTCATCAACAACGTCAAGGGTGGTAACATTCCTAAGGAGTTCATCCCGTCTGTACAGAAGGGATTCCAGGATTGCCTGTCTAACGGTGTCCTCGGTGGTTACCCAATGACTGGTCTGAAGGTTACACTGAACGATGGTAGCTTCCACCCGGTTGACTCTGACCAGCTTTCATTCGAACTCGTTGCCCATCAGGCATTCAAGGTTCTCTGCCCGAAGGCACAGCCGGTTCTCATGGAGCCTATCATGAAGGTAGAGGTTGTTACTCCTGAGGAGAGCATGGGTGATGTCATCGGCGACCTTAACAAGCGTCGTGGTCTTGTTCAGGGTATGGATGAGGCTCGTAGCGGTGCACGTATCGTTAAGGCAATGGTTCCGCTGGCTGAGATGTTCGGTTATGTAACCGCTCTGCGTACCATTACTTCAGGTCGTGCTACTTCTTCTATGGAGTATGACCACCACGCACCTGTAAGCAACAACCTCGCTAAGGAAATCCTGACTGAGGTTGGCGGTCACCCAGAGTTGCTCAAGTAAACAATAATGGCTGAGGGGCGTCCTTATAGCGAATGACTCTTATGAGGACGTACCTCTTAGCTAATTTCAAATTATAAATTACAAATCAATAATTAAAAATGAGTCAGAAGATTCGTATCAAGCTGAAGAGTTACGACCACCAGCTGGTCGACAAGTCAGCCGAGAAGATTGTGAAGGCTGTAAAGGCTACCGGCGCTATTGTTAGTGGTCCTATTCCACTGCCTACCCACAAGCGTATTTACACCGTCAACCGTTCTACATTCGTCAACAAGAAGAGCCGTGAGCAGTTCCAGCTCTCAGACTTCAAGCGTCTTATTGACATCTACAGCGCTTCACCAAAGACTGTTGATGCTCTTATGAAGCTCGAGCTCCCTTCAGGTGTTGAGGTTGAGATTAAGGTCTAATTATTTAGTTTGTGGTATATCACATCTATAAAGTCTATAGAAGTCTATAATATCAATATAGAAAACATTAAAACATTTAATTGAAATGCCAGGATTATTAGGAAAGAAAATCGGAATGACATCCGTATTCAGTGCCGACGGTAAGAATGTGCCGTGCACTGTTATCGAAGCTGGTCCTTGTGTTGTAACCCAGGTTAAGACCGTTGAGAAAGATGGTTACAAGGCTCTTCAGTTAGGTTTCGGCGAGGCAAAGGAGAAGAGAACCTCTAAGCCTCTGCAGGGACACTTCAAGAAGGCAGGCACAACACCAAAGAAGCACTTGGCCGAGTTCAAGTTTGACGAGGAGCATAACCTCGGTGACACTATTACTGTTGAAATCTTCAACGATGCCCAGTTCGTAGATGTCGTTGGTACATCTAAGGGTAAAGGTTTCCAGGGTGTCGTTAAGCGTCACGGATTCGGCGGTGTCGGACAGTCAACACACGGACAGGACGACCGCGCCCGCAAGCCGGGATCTATCGGTGCCTGCTCTTACCCTGCAAAGGTCTTCAAAGGCATGCGCATGGGCGGCCAGATGGGAGGCGACAGAGTAACTACTCAGAACCTTCAAGTGTTAAAGGTAATTCCAGAGCAGAACCTCCTTATCGTTAAGGGTTCAGTCGCTGGATGCAATGGTTCAACCGTAATAATTAACAAGTAATGGATATTAACGTATTAGATATCAAAGGTCAGGAGACCGGCCGCAAGGTAACTCTTAACGAGAATATCTTCGGTATTGAGCCAAACGATCACGTCGTTTATCTCGATGTGAAGCAGTACCTCGCTGACCAGCGCCAGGGCACAGCAAAGTCAAAGGAAAGAAGTGAGCACGCTGGCTCTACACGTAAGCTCGGACGCCAGAAGGGTGGCGGCGGCGCTCGTCGTGGTGACATCAACTCACCGGTTCTCGTTGGTGGTGGTCGCGTATTTGGTCCAAAGCCTCGTGACTATCGTTTCAAACTGAACAAAAAAGTAAAACTTCTTGCTCGTAAATCTGCACTGTCTTACAAGGCAAAGGACAATGCTATCGTTGTTGTTGAAGATTTCAATCTTGACGCTCCAAAGACAAAAGATTTCGTAAATATTACTAAAAATCTTAAAGTCGACGGCAAGAAAGTACTCCTTCTTTTGCCAGAAGCAAATAATAATGTATATTTGTCGGCTCGAAACCTGCAAGAGGCTGAAGTAATGCCCGCAGCACAGCTCAATACGTACAAAGTTTTGAATGCTGATGTTGTTGTCGTGACTGAGAATTCTCTGAAGGTTATTGACCAAATTTTGAACAAGTAATTAAGTAGGAGACACTAAGTTATGACATTCATTATAAAACCTCTGGTCACTGAGAAGATGACCAAGATGACAGACAAGTCTTCTGTCGACAAGACCGTTAAGGTTAAGGGCGAGAAGAAGACCATACCGGCTCAGCCTAAGTATGGCTTCATCGTAAAGCCTGAGGCCAACAAGCTCCAGATTCAGAAGGAGGTTGAAGAGCGGTACAACGTGAAGGTTGTAGACGTCAATACAATGCGTTATGCCGGTAAGCGTCAGGCTCGGTATACTAAGAGAGGCCTTGTGAAGGGCCAGCGCAACGCCTACAAGAAAGCATACGTCACATTGAAGAATGGTGACACAATCGATTTTTACAGCAATCTTTAAATAAAAAATGGCAGTACGTAAATTCAACCCGACTACACCGGGTCAAAGACACAAAGTTATTGGCACACGCGAGGATATTACTGCATCCGTGCCAGAGAAGTCTCTCGTTTACGGTAAACGTTCTACCGGCGGCCGCAACAACACCGGCAAGATGACCATGCGCTACATCGGCGGTGGTCACAAGAAGAAGTATCGTCTGATCGACTTCAAACGAGAGAAAGATGGTGTTCCAGCTGTAGTGAAGACAATCGAGTATGACCCTAACAGGTCAGCTCGTATTGCGCTTCTGTTCTACGCTGATGGTGAAAAACGTTACATTATTGCTCCTAACGGACTGAAGGTTGGTGCAACAGTAATGTCAGGCGCTGAGGCAGCTCCTGAGGTTGGTAATGCACTTCCTCTTGCAAACATTCCTGTAGGTACCGTAATTCACAACATCGAGTTACGTCCGGGTCAGGGTGGCTTGCTCGTTCGTTCGGCTGGTAACTTTGCTCAGCTTACTTCTCGTGAAGGCAGTTATTGTGTGATTAAGCTCCCTTCTGGCGAAACACGTCAGATTCTCTCAGCTTGTAAAGCTACTATCGGTAGCGTAGGTAACTCTGACCACGCTCTTGAGCAGTCCGGTAAGGCCGGTCGCTCTCGCTGGCTCGGACGTCGTCCTCACAACCGTGGTGTTGTTATGAACCCTGTTGATCACCCAATGGGTGGTGGTGAAGGACGTCAGTCTGGTGGACATCCACGTTCACGTAAGGGCTTGTACGCTAAGGGTCTCAAGACTCGTGCACCGAAGAAGCAGTCGAACAAGTACATAATCGACCGCGCTAACAAGAAGTAAACAAGTTAATTCAGAAGAGTAAATTATGAGTCGTTCATTAAAAAAAGGTCCGTATATTAACGTCAAGCTCGAGAAAAAGATTCTCGCCATGAACGAGAGCGGCAAGAAGAGTGTCGTTAAGACATGGGCCAGAGCATCAATGATTTCCCCGGATTTCGTGGGTCACACTGTTGCTGTTCACAACGGAAACAAATTTATCCCTGTTTACATTACTGAGAACATGGTAGGTCATAAGCTCGGAGAGTTCAGTCCTACACGCCGCTTCGGTGGCCACTCAGGCAACAACAAAAAGTAAATAGGCCATTTATCCATTAAGCAAAAAGAACAATAATATAATGGGAGCAAGAAAACATATCAAGGCTGAAGCCCGTAAAGAGGCAAAAAGAAGCCTGTATTTCGCTAAGCTCAAGGATTGCCCTTCATCTCCCCGCAAAATGCGCTATGTAGTTGACATGGTACGCGGTATGGAGGTTAATCGCGCGCTGGGTGTGCTGAGGTTCTCTAAGAAGGCCGCTGCCCAGAATGTTGAGAAGCTGCTGCGTTCCGCCATCGCTAACTGGGAGGTTAAAAATGACCGCAAGGCTGAGGACGGAGAACTGTACATTTCGCAAGTCTTCGTTGATGAAGGCGTAACTATGAAGCGCATGCGCCCTGCACCACAGGGTCGCGGTTACAGAATTCGCAAACGTTCTAACCACGTCACTCTCTTCGTCGACACAAAGCCGACAGCTACTGAGGCTGACGCTAACAATGATGAAAATAAATAAGTAGAATGGGACAGAAAGTTAATCCAATCAGCAACCGTCTTGGTATTATCCGCGGTTGGGACTCAAATTGGTTCGGTGGCAAGGACTTCGGTGACAACCTCGTAGAGGACCAGAAGATCCGCACATACCTGAGAAAGCGCCTTGAGAAGGCACAGGTATCCCGCATCGTCATCGAACGCACATTGAAGCTTGTCACCATTACTATTTGCACTGCCCGTCCGGGTATCGTCATTGGTAAAGGTGGTCAGGATGTTGACAAACTGAAGGAAGAACTGAAGAACCTTTTCAAGAAGGATATTCAGATCAATATCTTCGAGGTTAAGAGACCTGAGCTCGACGCAACAATCGTAGGTGAAAACATCGCTCGCCAGGTGGAAGGTAAGGTTGCTTACCGTCGTGCCATCAAGATGGCTATCGCCAATACAATGCGCGCAGGAGCAGAGGGTATCAAAGTTCAAATTACCGGTCGTCTTAACGGTGCCGAAATCGCACGTAAGGAAATGTTCAAGGAGGGTCGTACCCCATTGCACACATTCCGTGCTGACATCGACTACTGTCAGACTGAGGCACTCACAAAGGTCGGACTGCTCGGTATCAAGGTTTGGATCTGCCGTGGTGAGATTTACCACAAGGTAGACCTGGCTCCTAACTTCGCTGAGCAGAAGAATTCTGGTCGTCCTAACGGTGGTGGCCGTTCTGGCAGAGGCAACCGTAGAAGAAACAATAACCGTTAAAAGTAGAAGCTATCATGTTACAGCCAAAAAGAGTAAAATATAGAAGGCCTCAAGACGGACGTGGCAACAAAGGCAACGCCCACAGAGGCACACAGCTGGCTTTCGGCTCATTCGGCATCAAGACACTTGAGGCTAAATGGCTCGACAGCCGTCAGATCGAGGCAGCTCGTGTGGCAGTCAACCGCTACATGAACCGTCAGGGTCAGGTCTGGATTCGTATCTTCCCGGATAAGCCTATCACTCGTAAGCCTGCCGATGTCCGAATGGGTAAAGGTAAGGGTGATCCAGCAGGATGGGTTGCACCTGTCACTCCGGGTCGTATCCTCTTTGAAGTAGAAGGTGTTTCTTTTGACGTTGCTAAGGAGGCTCTTCGCCTCGCAGCGCAGAAATTGCCGGTTAAGACAAAGTTTGTAGTACGTCGTGATTACGATAAAAACGCTTAAGTAAGATGAAAATTAAGGAAGTAAGAGAACTCGAGACCAAGGACTTGGTTGAGAAGATAGAGAATGCTGAGGAGGCTCTCACAAAGATGAAGCTTAACCATCAGATTACTCCGCTTGAGAATCCATCACAGATTAAGGCTGCTCGTCGTGACATCGCACGTATGAAGACAGAACTTCGCCAGAGAGAACTTAACAAATAATAGTGGTCCAGATGGAAACAAGAAATTTAAGAAAAGTTAGACAGGGTGTTGTAATAAGCGACAAAATGGATAAAACCATTGTTATTGCAGCTAAGTTCAAGGAGAAGCACCCTATATATGGTAAGTTCGTGCAGCACACGAAGAAGTACCATGCCCATGACGAGAACAATGAGGCTCACGTAGGCGACACTGTTCAGATCATGGAGACCCGTCCTCTGTCAAAGACAAAGAGATGGAGATTAGTTCAAATCGTTGAAAAAGCTAAGTAATTATGATACAGGTAGAATCAAAACTTACAGTCGCTGACAACAGCGGCGCACGCGAGGCTAAGTGCATTCGCGTACTCGGTGGCACTGGTCGCCGTTATGCAAGCGTAGGTGACGTTATCGTAGTTGCTGTACAGAACGTCATCCCGTCAAGTGAATTGAAAAAGGGTGCAGTTTCAAAAGCTTTAATCGTCCGCACAAAGAAGGAAATCCGTCGTGCTGATGGCTCGTACATCCGTTTCGACGATAATGCTTGCGTATTGCTCAACAACGCTGGTGAACTTCGTGGCAGCCGTATCTTCGGTCCTGTCGCTCGTGAGCTTCGCGCCGTCAATATGAAAGTCGTTTCCTTGGCACCAGAGGTTCTTTAATTTATAAAAGTAAAAACAGAAATGGCAAAATTTCATATAAAGAAAGATGACCAGGTCATTGTCCTTGCCGGTGCTGACAAGGGCAAGACTGGAAAGGTGCTCAAGGTGCTGCGTGATAAGGAGCGTGTCATCGTTGAGGGCATTCACATGGTCTCAAAGAGCACAAAGCCGTCTGCTGCTAATCCTCAGGGTGGCATCATTAAGCAGGAGGCTCCTATACATATATCTAATGTCAGTCTTATCGATCCGAAGAGCGGAAAGGCTACACGTATCCGTATCGAGCGTGAGGGCAAGACCGTAAAGCGTATCGCTAAAAAGTCAGGGGAGGAAATCAAGTAATGGATACAGCAGAGTTAAAGAAACAGTACAACGAGCAGATTGCTCCGGCTCTGAAGAAGCAGTTCAACTACACTTCATCCATGCAGATTCCTGTTCTGGAGAAGATTGTCATCAACCAGGGTCTCGGTGACGCTACTCAGGATAAGAAGATTATCGAAGTAGCTATCAATGAGCTTACCGCTATTACAGGTCAGAAGGCTGTTGCTACATATTCTAAGAAGGATATTGCAAACTTCAAACTTCGTAAGAAGATGCCTATCGGCGTCATGGTAACTCTTCGCCGTGAGCGCATGTATGAGTTCCTTGAGAAACTCGTTCGCATTGCACTTCCGCGTATCCGTGACTTCAAGGGTATCAATACAAGGTTCGATGGCCGTGGAAACTATACTCTCGGTATTACTGAGCAGATCATTTTCCCGGAAATCAACATTGACCAGGTAGACCGCATTCAGGGTATGAACATCACTTTCGTTACTTCTGCAAAGACAGATGAAGAAGGTTTCGCACTTCTGAAAGCATTTGGTCTTCCATTCAAGAACGCTAAAAACGATTAAGTGATATGGCAAAAGAATCAATGAAAGCCCGCGAGGTTAAGCGTGCAAAGCTCGTAGCTCGCTACGCAGCAAAGCGTGCGGCTCTGAAGAAGACCATCGCTACCACTAATGACCCGGCAGAGGCTTATGAGGCTGCCCGCAAACTGCAGGCTATCCCAAAGAATGCTAATCCTATCCGTCTTCACAATCGCTGCAAGATTACAGGTCGTCCAAAGGGCTATATCCGCCAGTTCGGACTTTCCCGTATCCAGTTCCGTGAGATGGCTTCACAGGGTCTTATTCCGGGAGTCAAGAAGGCAAGCTGGTAGTTTGGTTGAAGTGAAGAAGTAATTTAGTCTATAAGTTTTTAAGTTTTGGCAGTGGGAGCTATAACTTGAAAACTTTAAACTATATTCTTCCAAACTCAATAACTTAGACACTTTTTTTTAATATTGTCGGGGTAGTCCCGATTAATTAAACATTTATATTTTATGACAGATCCAATAGCAGATTATCTGACAAGACTTCGGAATGCTATCATGGCTCACCATCGTGTGGTTGAGATTCCGGCGTCTAACTTGAAGAAGTCTATTACTAAGATTCTCTTCGAGAAGGGTTACATCCTGAACTACAAGTTCATTGAGGACGGACCTCAGGGTACAATCAAGGTCGCACTGAAGTACGACCCGGTAACCAAGAAGAACGCAATCAAGAAATTGCAGCGTGTTTCTTCTCCTGGTCTTCGCCAGTATACTGGTTACAAAGACATGCCGAGAGTAATTAACGGATTAGGTATTGCAATCATATCTACATCTAAAGGTGTAATGACAAACAAAGAGGCTGCTGCCGAGAAGGTAGGCGGTGAGGTTCTTTGCTACGTTTATTAATGGAGGAATACAGTATGTCAAGAATAGGAAAATTGCCAATTAGTATTCCTGCAGGCGTTACAGTAACGCTTAAGGATAACGTTGTTACCGTTAAGGGCCCTAAGGGTGAGCTCTCACAGAAGGTTGACCCTTCAATCATTGTTAAGGTTGAGAATAACGAGGTTACATTCGCCATTGACGAGAATAGCCTTGTCGATGATAAGCAGAAACAGTCATACCACGGTCTTTATCGCGCACTTGTCAACAACATGGTTGTCGGTGTAAGTGAAGGCTATAAGAAAACCATGGAACTCGTAGGTGTTGGTTATCGTGTAAGTAACCAGGGCAACCTCATTGAGTTCTCTCTTGGTTATACACACCCAATCTACATGCAGCTTCCTCCAGAGGTTAAGGTAGAGACAAAGAGTGAGCGTAACCAGAATCCAATCATCTCTTTAGAGTCGGCTGACAAGCAATTGCTCGGTCAGATTTGTGCAAAGATTCGTTCTTTCCGTATGCCTGAGCCTTATAAGGGTAAGGGTATCCTGTTCCAGGGCGAGGTTATCCGCAGAAAGTCTGGTAAGACAGCTGCAGCTAAGTAACTTTTATAATTAATTACGATTATGTCAACAAAGAAAGAACAAAGAAGACTTAAGATAAAGTTCCGCATTCGTAAGAATGTGAGCGGTACTGCCGAGCGCCCACGTCTGAGCGTTTTCCGCAGTAATAAGCAGATTTATGCACAGGTCATCAACGATTTGACTGGCAAGACTCTTGCATCAGCTTCTTCACTTGGCCTTGAGAAGTTGCCAAAGATTGAGCAGGCTAAGAAGGTCGGTGCACTCGTTGCCGAGAAGGCAAAGGCTGCCGGTGTTGAAAAGGTCGTCTTCGACCGTAACGGATACCTTTATCATGGACGTGTTCAGGCACTTGCTGATGCAGCCCGTGAGGGAGGACTTAATTTCTAAACGATTATGGCAATGAACAAAGTAAAAGTAAATAGTGACGTAGAACTGAAAGACCGTCTGGTTGCTATCAACCGCGTAACAAAGGTTACAAAGGGTGGCCGTACTTTCACATTCGCAGCCATCGTCGTTGTTGGTGACGGCAAAGGCGTTATCGGCTATGGCCTTGGTAAGGCTGGTGAAGTTACCGCTGCTATTCAGAAGGGTACCGACGCTGCAAAGAAGAACCTCGTAAAGGTTCCTGTACTCAACGGTACTGTTCCTCATGAGATGGAAGTCCGTTTCGGCGGCGCTCAGGTTCTTATCAAGCCGGCTGCTGCCGGTACCGGTCTGAAGGCCGGAGGTGCTATGCGTGCCGTTCTGGAGAGCGCAGGCATCAAGGATGTGATTGCAAAGTCAAAGGGCTCTTCAAACCCTCACAACCTGGTAAAGGCTACTATCGCAGCTCTGAGCCAGATGCGTGACGCTTATGGCGTTGCAGGTGAGCGTGGTATCAGCATGGACAAAGTATTTAACGGTTAAAAAATAGGAGATTCTAAACTATGGCAACATTTAAAGTAAAGCAGGTCAAGAGCCGCATTAACGCTCCGAAGGACCAGAAGGCAACTCTCATTGCACTGGGTCTGCACAAGATCGGCCAGGTTGTTGAGCTTGAGGACACTCCTAGCAACCGTGGAATGGTTCGTAAGGTATTTCACCTTGTCGAAGAAGTTAAGTAATTAATCTTTTAAGCAACGAAGGAAAATGAAATTAAATAATTTGAAACCAGCTGAGGGCTCTACTCATTCACGCCGTCGTATTGGCCGTGGTCCAGGTTCTGGACTGGGCGGCACTTCTACCCGTGGTCATAAGGGTGCCAAGTCACGTTCTGGTTACAAGAAGAAGATTGGTTTCGAGGGTGGTCAGATGCCACTTCAGCGTCGTGTTCCGAAGGCTGGATTCAAGAACATCAACCATAAGGAGTTCTATCCTGTAAACCTTTCTACACTTCAGAAGCTTGCTGAAGAGAAGAACCTTACTAAGATCGGACTTGCCGAGCTCAAGGAGAACGGTGTAGTCAAGGGCAATAAGCTAGTTAAGATTCTTGGTAATGGTGAACTCAAAGCCAAAGTTGAAGTAGAGGCTAATGCCTTTTCAGAGTCTGCCAAGAAGGCTATCGAGGCAGCAGGTGGTAACACAACTATAATCTAAGTTAATGAAAAAGTTTATTGAGACACTGAAGAATATATGGAAGATTGAGGATCTGCGTCAGCGGATTCTCATCACCATTCTGTTTACGGCTATTTACCGTTTCGGGTCGTTCGTCGTACTTCCAGGTATTGACCCGACCATGTTGGACAAATTGCAGTCACAGATTGCAGGCGGCCTTATGTCACTGTTGGATATGTTCTCCGGTGGTGCATTCTCCAATGCGTCTATCTTCGCACTTGGAATTATGCCATACATCTCAGCTTCTATCGTTATGCAGCTTCTCGCCGTCGCTGTACCTTACTTCCAGAAGATGCAGCGCGAGGGCGAGAGCGGCAGGAAGAAGATCAACTGGTACACCCGTATCCTTACGGTTGCTATCCTTTTGTTCCAGGCACCGTCTTATCTTATCAACCTGAAGATGCAGGCCTCTCAGGCACTGGCATCAGGTATTAGTTGGACAGTGTTCATGATTCCTGCAACACTCATTCTTGCCGCCGGTTCAATGTTTATCTTGTGGCTTGGTGAGCGTATTACCGATAAAGGAGTTGGAAATGGAATCTCGCTCATAATTATGATAGGTATCATCGCACGTCTGCCGCAGGCCTTCATCCAGGAGGTTTCCAGTCGATTCACTGCAATCACCGGTGGTGGTCTCGTGATGTTTATCGTTGAGCTTGTCATTCTTTATGCTGTTGTATGTGCATCAATCCTTCTCGTGCAGGGTACCCGCAAAGTCCCAGTTCAGTATGCAAAGCGTATTGTAGGTAACAAACAGTATGGTGGCGCGCGCCAGTACATTCCGTTGAAGCTTTTCGCAGCCAATGTGATGCCTATCATCTTTGCTCAGGCATTGATGTTCATACCGTTGGCTATCGTACAGTATTCTACGGATAATGCCAGCCCGGTACTTCAGAGCCTCATGGACACCAAGAGTCTGCTGTACAATGTAGTTTATGTAATTCTCGTGATTGCATTCACCTACTTCTATACTGCAATTACCATCAATCCGACACAGATGGCTGAAGATATGAAGCGTAATAACGGTTTCATTCCGGGTGTTAAGCCTGGTAAGGATACAGCCGATTATATCGACACCGTTATGTCACGCATCACTTTCCCTGGTTCTCTGTTCATCGCATTCATTGCAATCATGCCGGCTTTAGCTGGACTGTTGAATGTGCAGGATGCTTTCAGTCAGTTCTTCGGTGGTACATCACTTCTGATTCTCGTTGGTGTTGTTATCGATACACTCCAGCAGATCGAGTCTCATCTGATGATGCGCCATTACGATGGATTGCTGAATTCAGGTCACACTCGTGGTAATGGTGGTGTTGCAGCATATTAATCTTCTCCTTTTGGAATGAATGTATTTCTTAAGACAGAAGATGAGATTGAATTAATGCGTAAGGCCAACCTGCTAGTAGGGCAAACCCTTGCTGAGGTTGGCCGGCATATAAAGCCAGGTGTCTCGACACAGCTGTTGGACAAAATTGCCGAGGAGTTTATCCGCGACAATGGTGCAATCCCTTCTTTTAAAGGTTGCCCCAATCCTATCGGGAAACCATTTCCCGGGAGTATTTGTACATCTGTAAATGCTTTAGTAGTTCACGGTATTCCTAATCCTAAATGCATACTTAAGGATGGTGACATTATCTCCATTGATTGTGGCACTATCCTTGATGGGTTTAACGGTGACTCTTGTTATACTTTCTGCGTAGGCGAGGTAAAACCCGAAGTAAAGAAGTTACTTCGAACCACAAAGGAAGCATTATATAAGGGAATAGAAGCAGCTCAAGCCGGTCATCATCTTGGTGATATTGGTAATGCAGTTCAAAGCCATTGTGAGGCTCAGGGCTATGGAATAGTCAGGGAACTTGCAGGACATGGAATAGGCAGGGCTATGCACGAGGACCCACCTGTCTTTAACTATGGAAACATAGGTGAAGGCATGCTTCTGAAAGCAGGAATGTGCATAGCAATAGAGCCAATGGTAACTATGGGCGACCGAAAGGTTTGGATGCTTCATGACCACTGGCAGATTATTACCCGTGACATGAAACCAGCTGCGCACTTTGAGCATACAATAGCTATCCGTAACGGTAAGGCTGACATCTTATCTTCGTTTGAAGAAGTAGAGAAAATAGAAGGACAAAACATTTAAATAAAGAAGATATTAATATATGGCAAAACAAGCTGCTATAGAGCAGGATGGAACAATTATGGAGGCTCTCTCCAACGCAATGTTCCGTGTTGAACTTGAGAATGGCGTTGATATTACAGCCCATATCTCTGGTAAGATGAGAATGCACTACATCAAGATTCTCCCCGGCGACAAGGTAAAAGTCGAGATGAGTCCGTACGACTTGACAAAAGGCAGAATAGTTTTCAGATACAAATAATATATTATTCACAATGAAGACAAGAGCATCATTAAAGAAACGCACACCGGACTGCAAGATTGTTCGTCGCAAGGGCCGTCTGTTCGTTATCAACAAGAAGAACCCTAAGTATAAGATGCGTCAGGGTTAAATGGTAAATTCGTTAAAAATATGTAAAGGATTAGCGTAATTCAATTATTATGCCTATCTTTGCATGCTTTTTTAGCGAAAGTTAAACGTTTAAGTAATTTTTATTTTACAAAATTAATCAATGGCAATAAGAATTGTTGGAGTAGACTTGCCCCAGAATAAGCGTGGCGAGATCGCATTGACTTATATCTATGGTATAGGTCGAAGTAGTTCAGCAAAGATATTGGACAAGGCCGGCGTGAGCCGCGACTTGAAGGTTAGCGAGTGGTCGGACGACCAGGCAGCCAAGATCCGTGAAATTATCGGTGCTGATTACAAAGTAGAAGGTGACCTCCGTTCAGAGGTTCAAATGAACATCAAGCGCCTGATGGATATCGGTTGCTACCGTGGAATCCGTCATCGTAATGGTCTTCCTGTTCGCGGTCAGAGTACTAAGAATAATGCTCGTACCCGTAAGGGAAAGAAGAAGACTGTTGCTAATAAGAAGAAGGCTACTAAGTAATCTCGGAGGAAATTAACAATGGCAAAGAAAACAACAGCATCTAATAAGAAGAGAAATGTAAGAGTTGACGCTGTAGGTCAGCTGCACGTTCATAGCTCTTTCAATAATATTATCGTATCTCTGGCTAACAGCGAGGGTCAGGTTATTTCTTGGTCTTCAGCTGGTAAGATGGGATTCCGCGGTTCTAAGAAGAACACTCCTTACGCAGCCCAGATGGCTGCCGAGGATTGCGCAAAGACAGCTTTCGAGCTTGGTCTTCGCAAGGTAAAGGCTTATGTTAAGGGTCCGGGTAACGGTCGTGAGAGCGCCATCCGTGCCGTCAACGCCGCTGGCATTCAGGTTACTGAGATTGTCGACGTCACACCGCTTCCACATAACGGTTGCCGTCCTCCAAAGCGTCGTCGCGTTTAATTTCATCTTAAGAACATTTTAAAAGATTACATTAAATTATGGCAAGATACATAGGTCCAAAATCAAGAATCTCACGCCGTTTCGGCGAGCCCATCTTCGGTCCTGACAAGGTACTGTCAAAGCGTAATTTCCCTCCAGGGCAGCAGGGCAACAATCGCCGTCGCAAGCAGTCTGAGTATGGTGCTCAGTTGGCTGAAAAGCAGAAGGCAAAGTATACTTACGGTGTACTTGAGCGTCAGTTCCGCAATCTGTTTGATGCAGCAGCAAAGGCAGACGGTATTACCGGTGAGGTGCTCCTTCAGAGCTTGGAGAGCCGTCTTGATAACGTTGTTTATCGTCTCGGTATCGCTCCTACTCGTGCAGCTGCACGTCAGCTTGTTAGCCACAAGCACATTGTCGTTAATGGCAATGTAGTAAATATTCCTTCATATCAGGTAAAGCCAGGTGACGTTGTAGGCGTTCGTGAGAAGGCTAAGTCGCTTGAGGTTATTGAGGCAGCACTCGCTGGTTTTAATCACAGCAAGTATCCATGGCTGGAGTGGGACGAGAACACAAAGAGTGGTAAGTTCCTTCACAAGCCAGATCGTGCCGACATTCCTGAGAACATTAAGGAGCAGTTAATCGTTGAGTTGTACTCAAAACAATAAAAATCATTAAATTAATGGCGATATTAGCATTTCAAAAACCTGATAAAGTAGTGATGGTGGAGGCTAACGACCACTACGGAAAGTTTGAATTCCGCCCTCTCGAGCCTGGCTTCGGTATTACCATAGGTAACGCCCTTCGCCGCATCCTTCTTTCATCGCTTGAAGGTTTCGCAATCAACACTATTCGTATAGCTGGTGTTGAGCACGAATTCTCTTCCGTTCCCGGTGTAAAGGAAGATGTTACCAACATCATCTTGAATCTCAAGCAAGTTCGGTTCAAGCAAGTAGTAGAAGAATTCGAGAATGAGAAAGTTAGTATCACCGTAGAGAACACAACCGAGTTCAAAGCTGGTGATCTTAACAAGTATTTGACTGGATTTGAAGTGTTAAACCCTGATTTGGTGATTTGTCATTTAGATTCAAAGGCTTCGATGCAGATTGACCTTACCATCAATAAGGGTCGTGGTTACGTTCCTGCTGACGAGAATCGTCAGTTCTGCACCGATGTCAACGTACTTCCAATCGATTCTATCTACACCCCTATCCGTAACGTCCGTTACAGTGTTGAGCCGTATCGTGTTGAGCAAAAGACCGACTACGACAAACTCGTTATCGAAGTTACTACAGATGGTTCCATCCACCCGAAGGATGCACTGAAAGAGGCAGCTAAGATCCTCATCTATCACTTCATGTTGTTCTCTGATGAGAAGATTACTCTTGAGAATCCTGATCAGGACACCAACCAGGAGTTTGATGAAGAGGTACTGCACATGCGTCAGTTGCTTAAGACTAAGCTTACAGACCTCAACTTGAGTGTTCGTGCTCTTAACTGTCTGAAGGCCGCTGATGTTGAGACCCTCGGTGATCTCGTACAGTATAACAAGACCGACCTCTTGAAGTTCCGCAACTTTGGTAAGAAATCGCTTTCTGAGCTTGATGATTTGCTCGAGAGTCTGAATCTGTCGTTTGGAACCGACATTTCAAAGTATAAACTGGACGAGAAGTGATTCTCTTCCTAATTGTTAAAAACAAAAAATGAGACACAACAAGAAATTCAACCATCTGGGTCGTACTGCTGACCACCGTGCTGCCTTGCTTTCAAACTTGGCTTGCTCGCTGATTGAGCACAAAAGAATCACTACGACCCTCGCAAAGGCCAAGGCTCTGAAGAAGTTCGTAGAGCCGCTGATTACTAAGGCAAAGAACGATACAACCAACTCACGTCGTGTTGTTTTCCGTTATCTGCAGAACAAGGAAGCCGTTAAGGAACTGTTCACTAACATCACTGTTAAGGTTGGTGACCGTCCAGGTGGCTACACTCGTGTAATCAAGCTTGGAACACGTCAGGGCGATGCTGCTCCTATCGCTTTCATCGAGCTCGTTGACTATGACGAGAACATGGCTAAAGCTCCGAAGGCTGAGAAGAAGACACGTCGTAGCCGTCGTGGTGGCAAGAAGGCTGCTGAAGAGGCTCCAAAAGCTGAGGAAACAGCTACTGAGGCATCTGCAGAGGAGGCTCCAAAGGCTGATGCAGCTGCTGAAGAGGCACCAAAGGCTGAATAATACGTACAGTATAAACTATTTAGTTTATCATATAAAACTTAAGGAAAAGGCTTCTATGGTTTCCCATAGGAGCCTTTTTTGATTATTTTAGTTCGTTACTTTGTAATTGTTTACTATCTTTTTTATTGTGAAAGATAGTCTATAATATTGTTATTGGGTCTCTTTTAAAAGTGTTTTTAATTTATTTTTCTTAGAAAATAAATTGTTTTTCTTTGTTTTTTAATTTATTTTTATTTCTGATTTTTGTCCTTTTACAATTCAACTGTGTATCTTTTATATCAGAAAGAGGGTATTCCAAGATTTCTTTGCTGTCTCTTTACACTGTGAAGCTTAAGCTATTAGTGTATCAGAGTCTGAAAGAAATTGTGGAATACCCTCTTTTTTGTGTTGTTTGTCGTTAAGACAAACGACTGCTTATTGTTTCTTGTCGGCTATGGCTTGTTTAATAAGTCCCTCAAGCTCTTCTGCGAGCTCAGGATTGTCCTTAATCATAGCCTTGGTAGCTTCTCTACCTTGGGCAAGCTTTGTGCCGTTGTATGAGAACCAACTGCCGCTCTTCTGAATGATATTGTATTCTACACCAAGGTCGACTATTTCTCCCGCTTTGTTGATGCCTTCACCGAATGTTATTTCGAATTCAGCCTTGCGGAATGGAGGAGCAACCTTGTTCTTTACAACCTTTACTCGTACATTGTTACCGAGAACTTGGTCGCCATTCTTTACCTGTGTTGTCTTGCGAATATCAAGACGTACAGAAGCATAGAATTTTAGTGCGTTACCACCAGTAGTTGTTTCAGGATTGCCGAACATTATACCGATTTTCTCTCGAAGCTGGTTGATGAATATGCAGCAAGTATTGGTCTTAGAAATTGTTGATGTCAGCTTTCTCAGAGCCTGCGACATAAGTCTTGCCTGCAAGCCTACAGCTGAGTCACCCATTTCTCCTTCTATCTCTTTCTTTGGAGTCAGAGCTGCTACAGAGTCGACTACAAGAATGTCGATAGCACTAGAACGGATAAGCTGGTCGGCAATCTCCAATGCCTGCTCACCGTTATCCGGCTGTGAAATCCACAGGTTGTCGACATCAACACCGAGCTTCTGTGCATAGAAGCGGTCGAAGGCGTGCTCAGCGTCAATAAATGCTGCGATGCCGCCTTGTTTCTGTGCCTCGGCAATGGCGTGGATAGCCAGTGTGGTCTTTCCTGAGCTCTCAGGACCGTAGATCTCTATTATACGTCCGCGAGGATAACCACCAACGCCAAGGGCTGCGTCAAGGCCGATACTGCCTGTAGGAATGACGTCGACATCTTCGACTTGCTCGTCACCCATGCGCATGATGCTGCCTTTTCCGAAGTCTTTTTCTATCTTGGACATTGCAGCCTGAAGGGCTTGTAGCTTGCCTTCCTGCTGCTTCTTTATCTCGTCGGTTTCTTCTTTCTTTGCCATGATTCGATATGTTTTGAGTTGTTATTTGGTTGGGGGTAGGAGCCTAGTGGACCTAGGTAAGGATGATAGGCACTATAGGCATGATAGGCTTAATGGGCACTATAGGCATGATAGGCACTATAGGCTTAATAGGCATAATAGGCGACTACCCATTAATTATTAAAGCTCGAGGTCAATGTCGCGGAGCTCATGCCAAGGGAGTCCCTGCTTGTTGAGGACATCCAGGAATGGATCCGGGTCGAAATCCTCGACGTTCCAGACACCTGGCTTGCGCCACAGTCCCTTGAAGAACATCATTGCTCCTGCCATTGCCGGAACACCTGTTGTGTAGCTGACTCCCTGCATGCCTGTCTCCTTATAGGCATCCTGATGCTTACAATTATTATAGATATAATAAGTGTGCTCCTTGCCATTCTTCAAACCACGGATACGGCAACCGATACTGGTCTCTCCGTCGTAGTTGGCGCCGAGGTCTTGCGGATTAGGCAGTACGGCTTTCAGGAACTGCAGAGGAACAATATCAACCTTGACTGTCTTTGAAGGATCATCGTGGAGCGGTGCCTCGTAAGTTACCGGGTCAATGCGGCTCATGCCGAGGTTCTGAATGCAATCCAGATAAGTCAGGTACTGCTGACCGAAAGTCATCCAGAAGCGGGCACGCCTGATGGTCGGGTAGTTCTTTACCAGAGACTCAAGCTCCTCGTGGTGCATCAGATAGCTCTCGCGCGGACCGATATTAGGGTAGGTGAGACTCTTGTGAATCTCCAGTGGCTCTGTCTCAATCCATTTGCCATTCTCGTAATACAGACCTTTCTGAGTAATCTCACGGATGTTTATCTCCGGATTGAAGTTAGTGGCAAATGCGTGATGGTGGTTGCCGGCGTTGCAGTCAACGATGTCAAGGTCTTGAATCTCGTCGAACTCATGCTTTGCAGCGTAAGCAGTGTATGCCTGCGATACTCCCGGGTCGAATCCACAACCAAGAATAGCGGTCAGCCCAGCCTTCTCGAACTTGTCCTTGTAAGCCCACTGCCATGAATATTCAAAGTGAGCCTCGTCCTTAGGCTCATAGTTGGCAGTGTCCTCATAGTTGCAGCCACAAGCCAGACATGCGTCCATTATCGTGAGGTCCTGATAAGGCAATGCAAGATTGAGCACCAGGTCAGGCTTGAACTCGTTGAAGAGCTTCTTCAGCTGTTCCACATCGTCGGCATCGACTTCTGCGGTCTTGATGTCCATCTTATAGCCTTTGGCATGGATGGCATCTACCAGCTTGTCGCATTTAGCCTTGTGATGGCTTGCAATCATAAACTCAGTGAAGACGTCCTGATTCTGGACTATCTTGAAAGCGGCAACCGTGGCAACGCCACCGGCACCAATCATTAATATTCTTCCCATATTTAGTTTAATTCAAAATTATAAATTCAAGATTATGATTACTCCGTAGATAGAGTAATTGGCTTTTCCTGTTAATTCCTATTTCATTTTTTCGTCTATTTCCTTCTGCGTTATACCCATGGCATTCATCAGAGAATAGCCGAGAATTTGCTGACGGAAGTTGCCACCCTCCATCGGTTGCATGGCAAACAGCGTGATGTGCTTGTCGTCATCGTCAAGACGGTTGAAAGTAGAGACCAGCGTGCGCCAGATGTCGGAATGCTCAGAATCAGGAATAACCATTATTCGCTTTACCTCCTTGTGGTTGAGGATTATTCCGAGAATATCCAGCAGGACACTCTCCTTGTCATTTGCCTCGCCGCCTGTTGCAATAGCGTTGACAATGAACTCGCCAAGGCGGTCGTCACGGAATGCCTTCCCGTTCAGCTCGCTGTCGTAAGCCTTCGGCGCAAAATTATCAAGCGACTGCTTGCCTTTGTCGTGCAGCAATACCAGTTGAGTCTCGTGCTTTCCCTCACGCAGTCCGCCGTCGAGGGCAATGTCCATAGTCCACCGGCTGAGGTCAGCAGGCGGGATGCGGCGGTCGAGCATACGCTCAAAGTTTACGATGAGATTGAAAGCAACGCTGTCGATGTAGTCGCCATCAGCGATGATGACGTTTTCTGACCAGTGTATATTGTCAGGGGATTGTGAATTCATTCTTGTTAATGAGAAACGGTTTTTTATTCTATGCAAAGATAATACATTTATGTCTAAATCACAAAAATAGCCACTGAAATGTAAAATAAAAAAGTTTAAAGTCCGTTTTATATGTTAGCTATGCTAAAAGAAGAACGTTCTGACAGTTATTCTCATATTCTGAAGTACACCGGATTGTTTGGTGGTGTACAGGGTATAAGCATCCTTGTGGGGATAATCCGCAACAAGCTTGTTGCCGTCATTCTGGGACCGCAGGGAATGGGCTTGGTGTCACTGTTCAATTCAACCATCAAGCTTGTCAGCGACTCTACCAACTTCGGACTTTCCATGAGTGCCGTTAAGCGCATCTCCGAAGATTTCGACAGCGGCAATGAGCAAGCCGTCGAGCATGCCATTGATGTCGTTCGTTATTGGAGCTTTCTGACAGCATTGTTCGGAACCCTTCTCTGTGTCGCACTCAGTCCGTTGCTCAGTTGGTTTACATTCTCGTGGAATGCGCATGTACTGCATTTTATCTGTTTGTCACCTATGGTAGGCTTGATGGCTGTCACTGGTGGCGAGCTAGCTATACTCAAAGGCGTAAGGCAACTGCGGCATATAGCGTCGATAAGCGTATACAATGTCATAGCGGCGTTGATTATATCCGTGCCTATATACTACTTCTTCGGCGATAAGGGAATCGTGCCTTCGCTTGTGCTGATGGCATTGGCTCAAATGCTGCTTACGATAGGTTGCTCGTATAAGCTGTATCCGTTGAGAATTAGGAAAGTCGAGGGACTCTTCCGTGACGGAATAAGCATGGTGAAACTTGGAACGGCTTTTGTCGTTGCAGGAATGTTCGGCTCCGGTGCCGACTTCCTTATCCGAAGCTATCTGAATAATGTTGCCGATATTGACACCGTCGGATTGTATAATGCCGGAGTAATGTTGACGATGACATACGTCGGAATGGTATTCTCAGCCATGGAGACCGACTACTTTCCCCGGCTGTCGGGAGTATGCCACTATGGCGTTACGTTCAACGTGACAGTCAACCGTCAGATAGAAGTCATGATTCTGCTTGCCGCCCCTATGCTGGTGGCATTCATGATAGGCTTGCCGATACTCCTCCCTTTGCTTTACAGTGGCAAGTTCATGCCGGTTATCGGTATGATGCAAGTAGTTGTGCTGGCAATGTATTTCCGTGCGTTGAAACTGCCGGTAGCGTATATCCCGCTTGCCAAAGGCGACTCAAAGTCCTACATGCTGCTTGAGGTTATCGACGATATAGCCATAGTCTTTCTTGTCGTTTTCTTCTTCAGCAAACTGGGACTCTTCGGCGCAGGTATCGGCTTGACGCTTGCTTCGATATTCGACCTTCTGCTGGTCTACAGTTATTGTACTTGGAAGTATAAGTTTACAGTCTCGGCGAGCGTGTTGCAGTATGCAGCCATACAGCTTCCGATAGGTATGCTGGCATACGTCATAACACTTTTCGGCAGCGGCTCGGTTATGTACTGGCTGGGTGGTTCCACATTGTTCTTTATCAGCGCAATGGTAAGCATTACGATTCTTAAGTCGAAGACTAATCTGTGGAAAGCCATGATGAATAAAATTCATAGGAAATGACAAGAGTAACCGTCCTTATAGCTGTTTACAATACAGAGGAATACATCAGGCAATGCCTCGATTCTTTGTTGTCGCAGACGATGTCCGACTGGCAGGCAGAGTGCGTTGACGATTGCTCTAGCGACGGCTCTCTGGCTGTTCTCAATGAATATGCTGCCAAGGACAGCCGTTTCGTCGTTACGCATTTGGATAAGAACGGCGGGCAGGCGCATGCAAGAAATGTGGGATTGCGGAAAGCCGAAGGTGATATAATAGCTTTCCTGGATAGTGATGATTGGCTGTCGGATGATGCCTTGCAGAAAACTGTAGAGACATTTGACGCCAATCCACGAACAGGCTGTGTGCTGTTTCATTGCGTTAAGCATTATGCCGGCCATGATGAAGATTATCCCATGGCTGAGTTTAACGTAATGAGCGGTGAAGAAGCTTTTGAGAAAAGTCTTACGTGGGAGATACATGGAATCTATGCCGTCCGCCGAAGCATTCATGACAAATATCCATACGACGAGACACTTCATGCTTACGGCGACGACAATGTCACGCGGCTGCATTATATCGCGTCTCAGGAAGTTCGTCTTTGCAGTGGTGTTTATTACTATCGCCAGCATGCTTCATCGGTGACGCATAAGGTGAACATATACCGGTTTGATTACCTTAAGGCTAACTCGATAATGAAACATAGTCTGGAGAGGATGGGAGTCAACCGTGATTTGATTGTGACATACGAGAATTGCCGGTGGGAGAACGTTGTCGCCTTGTGCATGTTCTATTACCTGCATCACGGAGAATTGCCATCCGCTGACGCACGCCATGGATTGCAAGTAATACATAAAGCATGGAAGTCGATAGACCTGTCGATGCTTGATGACAGGAGCCACTACCATCGTTTCGGATTCCTTCCACTTCGATTCTCTTGGCGATTGTTCCGTGTCCAGGAGAAGATATACTTCTTTATTCGTGGCTTGTTGGGACGGAACAAAGAGCAATAAACTATTACCTCGTACTCTGCCATCTCATTACATCGTAGCGCAAAGAGTCGTCGACAAGTCGCATAGACTTTCTGTATTTATCGCTTATCAGGTCACGGTCGGGCTTGTAATATCGTGTGCTTATGCCCGCCAGATGGAAGAGAAGCTGGCATGTGTTGTCGGTTTCGAACGCATGGTTGAGTCCTGACTTCATTTCCTTGATTATGTCAGGATGTGCTGCCTTGTATTTGTCGGAACACCAAACGATGAGAGGAACGTCGTATTGGTATTTCAGCAGATTTCCGCACATGTCGAGCTCGTTCCTCGCCTGTGAGTCTCGCCAGTCGTATACCTCCTCGCCGTGGTCGGACAGATAGATGATGACTGTGTTGGTGTTGCGGAACATGTTGAACATATCCTCCATAACCTGGTCATTATATAGGGTCGCATTGTCGTATTCGGCTATGTATTGCCGTTTCGACTGGTTAAGCCAAGGGTCATTCCTCTTGATGTCTTTGTAGGTGAAATGATTGAACTCCTTGGTGTGAGGATAACGCTTATCCCATTCGAAGTGCTGGCCTTTCAGATGGAATATGATGAAGTTGTGGTTGCCGTAAGCAATGTGCTCCTTCTTGTAGGCGTCGAGCATCTCGCCATCGTAAGTGAAAGCACGGTCGTTTACCTGGTCGTACGATAGCCGTACTAAAGTAGAATCATATAGAAGGCTGTTCAGCGTGAACTCGTAGACGTCGGTACTGCTTATCTTCTGGTTGTCCCACATAAGCACCTTGAATCCAGTCCGCTTCATTATAGCAGGCCAGTAAGGAGTGTCGCACCATCTTTCGCACTTGCCAATACTGTTTGTGCAAAGCAAGTTCCTTATGGCCTCGGTAGTGTGGGAATATGGAGAGCATACGTCAGTAAAGGCGAAAAGGTTGCCGTTCTGCTGTTCGCGTGACATATTCGGCGTAGTTGGGAGAGGGTAGCCGTATAGCTTGGCATGATATTTAATGTATGACTCTCCGATGACGAGTACAACGTTCAGGCTGTCGTCACTGAATATTGACTTGCTATTGTCATTCAATTCGCTTGTTACCCTGACTACATTCTTCATGTCCCGTTCTGTGGAAATGAGCGAAGGCAGAGTGCTGTATATCTTTGAGAATGGGTCGCGCAGCAGGTCGATTATATTCCCGTTTCTGTCGGTGTGGTTCTTCATGTAGTAGGCTATGTCGCCGTTGAATGCACAGACATGGTAAACGCCGATGCCGAATATAATGAGGAATATGACTGAGATGGCAGAACGCCAGTCCGACTTTATGCTTTTTAATTTGGTGATAATGTATTTGGGATATGTTTTTTCGAGAGCTATTGTTATGGCAGCATAGAACGCAATGGTAAGGAATACGCCCAGGGTGGTCCTCGTCAGGATATATGTCTTGATGAATTCCGATGTCTCGCTGGCATTGGTCTCGGCGACGAGCGTCAGTACCAATGGACCTATTTCCATTCCAAATTGGCGGGCGATGAATATCCTTACGGTTGCGAGGAAGAATATAAGGACATAAAAGAATCCCTTAACCCATTTCTTGTTGGTTAAGGTTATTATGGCAGCCATAATGTATGCCTCGAAGAAGTAGACGAAGAGCGGACTGAGTGTAGCCCACAGGGAAACGCCGACAAAGTTGTATGGCTGTGCTATCATGCCGTGTATGGTTTGCAGGACAGCTACGATGTTGTTTAGCAAGAAGTAGGCTACGAAGAATGGAGCGTTCTTGATTATAGGCATCATGAACGCCTTAAGAATCTTGTGTATTCTTCCTTAAATCCGCAACAAAGCGTTTAATTTTCTATTAATAATTTTTATAAGTCTCTGAGGAACAATAAGTTCCTCAGAGTTTTGTCATTTGCAGAATTTTCACTAATTTTATGGTGTAAAACAAAA
>Ga0256406_1001825_pt1 | contig 32678 bp, 29 predicted proteins | sample RumenRJG_03DNA_FD_185986 | JGI IMG/M metagenome (GOLD analysis project Ga0256406, IMG submission 185986) | Bovine rumen microbial communities from Lethbridge, Alberta, Canada - RJG_03 | ecosystem: Host-associated > Mammals > Digestive system > Stomach > Rumen | place: Canada: Alberta | collected...
CTTAAGCCTCAACTGGTAATCATCGACTCCATACAGACCATTTCCACTGAACAAGTGGAGACCTCGCCGGGCAGCATCTCGCAAGTACGGGAATGCGCGGCATCACTGCTTCATTTTGCTAAGAGCAGTGGCGTACCGGTGCTGCTGATTGGACATATCAACAAGGAGGGCACCCTCGCAGGACCAAAGATCTTGGAGCATATCGTCGACACCGTCATACAGTTTGAGGGTGACCAACACTATGTATACCGCATCCTGCGCAGCATAAAGAACCGCTTTGGCAGTACGTCGGAGCTGGGCATCTACGAGATGAGACAAGACGGACTGCGCCAAGTGTCAAATCCTTCAGAACTGCTGCTCACTGAGGATCATGAAGGACTGTCGGGTGTGGCCATCAGTTCAACCATTGAGGGTGTGAGACCATTCCTGGTAGAGACACAGGCACTCGTCTCTACGGCCGCTTACGGCACGCCACAACGCTCAGCCACCGGCTTTGACCAGCGGCGGCTCAACATGCTGCTCGCCGTATTGGAAAAACGCGTGGGATTTAAACTGATGCAGAAAGACGTCTTCCTCAATATTGCCGGAGGACTGCGTGTCACCGATATGGCCATGGACCTAAGTGTGATAGCCGCTGTGCTGTCGAGCAATGTCGACACGCCCCTGGAAACCGGGTGGTGCATGTGCGGTGAAGTGGGACTGAGCGGAGAAGTGAGACCTGTGAGCCGTGTGGAGCAGCGTATCGCTGAGGCTGAGAAGCTTGGCTTTTCCCACATCATCCTTCCGGCCTATAACCTCAAAGGTATCAATCCCAAGAAATACAGTATTCAGCTCCATCCAGTGAAGAAAGTGGAGGAGGCGCTCAGGGACTTGCTCGGCTGAAACAACGGGCATGGGCATTGAGCTTTAACAACATAGACAATTCCAAAGACAACAATATGAAAGACAGTATTATTATTGTAAGTGGAGGCATGGACTCCATAACCATGCTTTATGATTTTAAGGACCGCATTGCGCTGGGTGTATCGTTCAACTACGGGAGCAACCACAATGCCCGAGAGATACCTTTTGCAGAGATGCACTGCAAACGGCTCGGCATACCCCATATCACCATCGACCTGGCCTTCATGCCAAAATACTTCAAGTCGAGTCTGCTGGAAGGCGCCGATGCCATTCCAGAAGGCAACTACGACGACGAGAACATGAAGTCAACCGTTGTGCCTTTCCGCAATGGCATTATGCTGAGCATTGCCATCGGCATTGCAGAAAGCCACCAACTGAAATACGTGATGATGGCCAACCATGCCGGTGACCACGCTATCTACCCCGACTGCCGACCGGAATTTGTTAAGGCAATGTCGGCCGCAGCAAAGGCCGGGACTTACGCCGACGTAGAGGTGCTGACACCCTACACCAATATCACAAAGACAGATATTGCACGCATCGGCAAACGACTGGGCATAGACTACACAGAGACATGGAGTTGTTACAAGGGCGGTGAAAAGCATTGCGGCAAGTGCGGAACATGCCGCGAGCGGAAAGAGGCACTGCGAGACGCAGGCATTGAGGACAAGACAGAGTACGAGGAGTAGCTCGAGGGCTTATCAGAACTCGATTCTTACCTTGCCATTGAGCAAGCGTCCCGTCAGATAGTTAGGTACTGCATACATCTGATTGGTGACATCAGTAACCCAATAATAGGAATTGACATTGCTGATGCCTAACAGGTTGAGGCAGTCAATTCCAAGCCACACATTCTTGAAGATGCTCTTGCGGTGATGATCCTCATTGTTGAACAGGCGGTAGCTCATACCAATATCCACACGTCTGTAAGCGGGTGCGCGGAAAGAGTTACGCTCCAGTTCACGATGAGGCGCAGAGAAAGGCAGTCCGTCAGCATAAGCCATCTTGAGATTCATCAGCCAACGATCGGTACCAGGGAAATAATCTGTGAAGAAGAAATTGATGGCATAACGCTGATCGGTAGGCATGGGAATGGAGCGGCCATTCAGCTTCATCTTTGTATCCATCAGCGACAAGGTGACCCAAGAGTCTGTGCCCGGCACAAACTCGCCGTATAGCTTCAGGTCAAGACCTGCGGAATGTCCGTTAGCCAAATTGTCGCCATAATAAGTTACTTTTACATTGTTGATACTGTATGGAATCAGATTGCCCAACAACTTATAGTACAGTTCGGCCGTAAATTTGAAAGGGCGATTCTGCATGTTGAAGCGATAGTCCATGCCGGCAATGAAGTGCAACGACCGCTGACTCTTGATATGACGGTTGAGCGTTGCATAGGTAACACCATTGCGTGTGGTAGTATCACGCAACTCTTTGAAGAACGGGGACTGGTAATACAGGCCAGTGGCAAAACGAAGGCTGATGTTCTGATTAGCCGCTGGAATGATACTTAGTGAGACACGGGGCGACAATATCGACTCTTTGTTGTAGTTCCAATGAGAGAACCTGACGCCATAATTAAGCGTATAGAGCGTTTGTTGCTCAGCCTCGGGATCACCGGAACGGAAGCGCCAGGTGTCTTGCAGATAGAACTCGGTACGATTGGCATTGAGCTCGTTGTTGGCACGCAACGTATAAATCATATTCAGATCGCGGCCTGTATGAGGGATGCTGTACCCGGCAGAGTCACGCATCTCATATTCTGCCGACTGTTCCTCGACATGCTCTATCTTATAGGTAAGCCCGGCCTCAATGCGATGTTGCTTTGCCGTATGCTTGAAAAGAAGCTTGATGCTTTCCACATGCGCCTTGAGATAGTTGCGGGCATGCTGGAAATAAGTGCCAACGCCGAGATTTTCAGAAGTCTCAGTCTGGGTAAGCCAATACTGACCTTGAATATCATATTTTTCCTGCTCATTGGTATGGAAGGCAGAGCCAATCAGAGACACCGACGTGGAGTCGCCCCAATGCCTTGTGATGCCAATTGTACCAGTAAAAGTGCGGAAGAGATCACGCTCCTGACCATCGAAATAGACACGGAACGACTTGACGTCTTCCAAGGTGCCAAAGCTCGTTTCACGGTCTTTGGGCCTGAACTGATAATGATTGTCAGAAATGTCGCCTATAAAGTCAACGCTCCACCGTTTGTTGGGAGTATAGGTAAGATAAGTCTGATAATCCAAAAAGCTTGGCTTATACTCACCATTTGTCTCAAAGGTACCCAAGAGATAACGGTTGGTCTTATAGCGCAGGCCATTGGACCACGCAAACTTCTTGTTGGAGAAGCCTACGAAGGCACTGCCCCCAAGCAAGGAAGCCTCAGCATTGGCCTCAAACCGCTTGGGACGTCGGTAAGTGATATCAAGCGCTGACGACATCTTATCGCCAAACTTGGCCTCGAAACCACCAGAAGAGAAACCTATATGACCAACCATATCTGGATTGATAATGGAAAGACCTTCCTGCTGACCGCTTCTGACAAGGAACGGACGATAAATCTCCACATCATTTATATAGACGGAATTCTCATCAAAGTTGCCTCCACGCACATTGTATTGCGAGGAAAGCTCTGAATGGGTGGACACACCGGCCTGCGTCTGAATAAGGCTCTCAACAGCATTGCCGGTGGAGGAGGGCATGCCCTTGAGCTGTTTGGTAGAGAGCTCCTGTATCTGGCCGGACTGTATCTTCTGCCCAGTCACCTGCACCTCGTCAAGTTCTTTTGAAGCGCCCTGAAGGACAACTTGAAGTGTCTGAGGACCTCTGGGGCGATGTAACACGCGAGTCTTGGTACGGTAGCCAAGCATCGAAAAACGTATGACAACAGAGTCGGCTGAGGTTAAGGTCAACCGATATTCACCCTTCAATGATGTGACTGTCGCCTTGCCCTGGGAGAGACAACTCACACTGGCAAATTCTACAGGATTATTGTCTTCGTCAATCACACGGCCCTTGAGGGTGAACGTCTGAGCGGCGGCTGTTATGGTGGAGGCAATCAATACTGCCAAAAGAAGAATTCTGTACTTCATACATACCAAATAACGATGACAAGGCGTTATTATTATTGTAATAGATTGGGAAATGAAGAAAATCATTGTTGCCTTAGACAGTTTTAAAGGATGCCTTAGCTCGCAAGAGGCCAACAAAGCTGTTATTGACGGATTGTCCACATACAACCCGTCACTAGACCTTCAGGCTTACACCATGAGTGATGGTGGAGAGGGATTTACAGAAGCCATGTGCCCAGACAGCATCATCCATTGTCATGTACATGACGCCTTGATGAGATGGACAGATGCTGAATTTGGCATCAAAGACGGTAAAGCTATCATAGAAGTGGCACAAGCCGTAGGATTGAGCAAGATAGAGAAAGAACAGCGCAACCCGCTGGTTGCCACAAGTTATGGAGTGGGGGAACTCATCGTGCAGGCTATGATGAAAGGCTGCAGGGAGTTTATCATCGGCTTGGGCGGCAGCGCCACAAGCGATTGTGGCCTTGGCATGTTACGGTGCTTGCGACATGCCTTTCAAACACAAGATCACAAAAACTGGTACGACTCTTTTGATACAAAGCAATGGCGCAAGCTGAAAGTGACATTGGCTACAGATGTGAGCAATCCTTTATGTGGACCCAATGGTGCGTCCTACGTCTTTGCTCCGCAGAAAGGAGCCTCCAGCGAGGACGTAGATAAGCTGGAAAGGAGAGCACTTACCTTTTCTAGAATGGCTGCGATACATCAAGGATTTGATATGAGCAACGCCGCAGGAGCAGGCGCTGCCGGTGGACTGGGCTATGCCTTCATGGAATTTATGGATGCCGAGGTGGTAAGTGGAGCAACTATGGTGCTACAGCAAAATGGTCTTTATGAAGCTATGAAAGAGGCTCAGTTGATCGTTACTGGCGAGGGGAAGGCTGACCGGCAAACACTAATGGGAAAAATGCCATACGTGATGATGCAGCGGGCCAAGCAGTTTGACGTGCCCGTCGTTCTGATGGCAGGACTGATTCAGGACAAAAGTGCTCTTGAGAGTGCAGGATTTGAGCAGGCCATCAATATCAATGACGGATTATCAATGGACCATGCGCTGGACAAAGAGGTTGCAACACAACGTCTGAAAGACAGCTCCTTGACATTGGCAAAGCATCTGAAGTTATAAGTCTGCTATTCTCTGTATATAAATGATAACAAGTGATTTATCCATTTAATAGTGAACTTAAACCACCGATATTTTGCCACAGGCTTTCCGCCAAAACTAAGAATGAACTCACGGAAAGGATTCTTAGAAAAAGGCAGACCAACATCAAGGAAGTAGATATGCTGGTAATGATGTTGCCATGACCACTGGATGGTATACCAAACCGTCATAAGATTGGGATGCAACCCCGCATAGATCTTCCGCTTCGAGGCTAAATACCATAGGTAAGCATTGCCGTTGCTGAACACGCAGACACTGCCACCAATAACCCGCTTCTTATAAAGCGTGATGAAAATACGGCCATTATCACTTTTATAGAACTGTCTGACCTGACTTTCCGGTGGGATGATCCGACGCATTTTTAATCGATAAAAACCGTTGAGCAAACGATAAAATGCATGCACTTCTTCCTCCGTCTGAGCCTCACGAGTCTCGACGCCATAACCGTAAACGCGCTTAATCCTATCCCTCATCTTTTCTGTAAGACGGTCAACGGGATTCATGGAATGAAGAGAGTTGTGCACTTCCTGCCAATTGACAGGAAAATAGCCTTCTGCACGAAAATACCTGTAACCAAACATCTTACGGGAAAGATCGCTGAACTCTATGTAAAAACACAACTTGCGGTGGAACTTTCTCGTCAAGGCATGTAACAGCGATGCAAACACTTTGTCCTTCGACACTTCATCAGCATATACTCCTTCTCCATAAATTCGACCTTGTGTATAGAAGTAGGGTGGGAGCCACGAACTACGACGACGGATAAACGATAACATATGTCCCACAATCTTACCGCTATCGTCCCTCGCAACGGCCATATAAGGCCGTTCTCCGGGCGATGCCTCAATAATGTGAAACAGCTCGGAGCTATGAAAAAAATTGCTCTCATCAAGAGAAGGCAATTCTTCGCCTGTTGTGTAAATACTAACATGATAGCTCTTCATAATAGCAAAATTAATAATAAATTCTTTAATACAGTCCTTTTGACTCCAATATTTCATCAGAATGAATCTGATTTCGACAAAATATTAGCTTTTAAGCCGTTTTCCTGTCTATTACAAAGCCCAAGTTAATGATTTATGCCCGAGATAATAAATTATCGACTTCAGCAAATGAATCATTCTCTTGCAAGGATTTTATTTTCATCCACATCTTCACCTCATTAGTCATTTTTTTTATATAAATTTGCATCGTGATGATCAAAGCAAATCAATTCTTATGATAAAATACGACTTACAAAGCATCAAAGCCGTCATTTTTGACGTAGATGGCGTACTGTCTTCGTCAACCGTCAGCATGGATGCTGAAGGCATGCCGCAACGTACACTGAACATCAAGGACGGTTACGCCATACAACTGGCCATAAAAATGGGTATTCATTGCGCCATCATGACAGGCGGATACGCTGAGGCAATATATAAAAGGTATGCATATCTTGGCATGAAAGATATATATATGAAATGCGCCGTGAAGATCCAAACTTATAACAAGTTTATCGAGCAATACCAATTATCTGATAAAGAAGTAATTTACATGGGTGACGACATACCCGATCTTGAGATTATGCGTCGAGTAGGTTGCCCGTGCTGTCCCGCCGACGCCTGCGAAGAGGTTAAAGCTGTTTCTATATACACTTCACCGTACCAAGGTGGATGTGGCTGCGTCAGAGATGTCCTTGAGCAGGTACTTAAGGCCAAAAGCAAATGGCTCAGTAGTGACAAAGCTTTCGGATGGTAATTAATATATTGGTATTGAACATAGAACCATTCAATAGAATAGTATCCAACAAAAATATCCTACAAAAGAATCCTGCAAATGAAGAAGATTATATTAGCCAGCAACTCTCCAAGGAGACGGGAACTGCTGAAGGGGCTGGACTTAGATTTCAGTGTTGAGGTGCTAAAAGATGTGCCTGAGGATTATCCTGACAACATTGCTGCAGAAGATATTCCATTGTATATCGCACGCGAAAAAGCTTCCGCTTACAAAGTACCCGAACAAACAATCCTGATTACAGCTGACACAGTCGTCATCCTTGATGACAAAGTACTTGGAAAACCAAAGGACGCAGACCAGGCTTTCCATATGCTGAGTATGTTAAGCGGACGTATACATAAGGTTGTAACAGGTGTATGCCTGACAACCTCAGAGCGACAAGTATCATTCTCATCTTCAACAGAAGTGACATTCCGAAAGTTGGAACCCGCTGAAATCAAATACTATATAGACCATTACAAGCCTTTCGACAAAGCAGGGGCATATGGCATACAAGAATGGATTGGCTACATAGGTGTAAAGGCAATCAATGGAAGTTTCTTCAACGTAATGGGCCTGCCCGTTGCCCGCGTCTACGAAGAACTTAAAAAAATATAGTCACACAAGTTCCCCCAACTTGACCAACAAACTACTCTGTTCCAACATTGGGGAAGTGCTATCTCATACCGGTTATTTATCATAACTGCCATTACGCCGAAGAAGCGGTAGAAGCATCAGAAGGGCATGCCAACTGCAAAATGAAAAGAGAAATCACGGGAAAAATCAGGATGTACAATGGGAAAATGTTCAGCATTCGACTCATAAGAAGGATTGACGGCTTTCATACCGCCATCCAGACGCAAGATAAAATAATTGAAATTCAAACGAAGGCCAAGGCCATAAGAGACAGCAATTTGCTTATAGAACTTATCAAACTTAAACTGTCCTCCTGGCTGATCGGCATAGTTGCGCAAGGTCCAAATATTTCCAGCATCTATGAAAGCTGCGCCTTCGAATTTCCAAAATAAGGATGAACGATATTCCACATTCATTGTCAGCTTCATGTCACCCGTTTGGTTGATAAAGTCAATTCGTCCATTTTGTCCCTTGTAGCTTCCAGGTCCAAGTTCCCGTACTCCCCAACCTCGAACACTATTTGCTCCTCCGGAGAAATAACGCTTTTCAAATGGCAAGATGTCGCTATTACCATAAGGATATGCGATACCGAAATCCCCATGCAGCACCAAGCTGTTATTTGTATCGAAATGAACGGAATGGGTGTAGTCGAAATCAAATTTCACATATTGTGCATAAGCAATATTAATAAAGGTGTAATGCCCTTCATCATTCCTATGCAGATTTAGAGCATGTGCCATACCATTCAATACATTGCCAGCAGTCTCAATATTCATTCTGAAAGCATTATCGCCATAATTGTAAACCATAGCCAAACCGAGTTTCATAATGAACAAGTCCTCATAATTATAGCGCAAGATGGCGTTGCGATTACTCACGCTATCAATATAATCATGCTTAAAAGTAGGACTGATCCATGGCATATAAACATAGTTTAAGTCAAGCAGATCAAGGCGATAAGAGGTATGTCTGCTTGGTACTGACCATCGATAACGCCACGCCGCAGAATAAACTCTGCGGTGGAATTCCGGTCTGTTCTGAAGATCCCAAGAAACAGAAAACTCAGTTGCAGCACTCCTACGTCGCCGAAAAGCTGACGAGAGGAATGGAGCAATGAAACGCGGCAACTGCAATTTTGCTTCAACGCTGTATTCCTCAAAGTCTTCATCCTGATAGCCCTCCAATCCTGTAATCGCCTCAAAAGCAGCACGTAGTTGCAGGCTAAACAGTTCTGAACCATGGAACAGATTACGATTTTCATAAGTAAGAGAAGCAGCTGCTCCAAGATCGCCTGCCGTATTGGTACCTTCAGGCTGGAGGGATATAGTTGATGGCTTTTGAGTATCTATCTGGATATCACAATCTAACAAGTTTGTATCAGGAACCTCCTTAAATTGGATGTTGGTATATTTGATGATTGGCATGCGGCCAAAATTCCTGTAAGTATTCTCCAACGATGTTTGGTTATACCAAGCATTCTCTGTTAATTCTGTAGCATTGGAAAGCACCATACGACGCAATGGGATATGGTGATACCCATCACCGCTGTAAGTGATATAACGCATCTTATAACGCGGATGATTTGTCAATGGCGCGTCACTGTTAGTTCTATATTTGAGCAATTGAACATCAACGTCTATATCATTGCTACTGGATGATGAATCAACTTGAAACTGAATAAAATCCTTATGGAACTTGTAATAGCCACTATCGAGCAACATATCTGCTATTCGTTCACGTTCAGATTCAAGCCGAGCTACAGAGAATTGTTCTCCCGCACGAAGACCATCAGCACGCGTTCCATCAGTATGGGGCACTCCAGCATGTGCTACTTGTTGTTGAGATGCTGTTGCATCTCCAAGCTTACCCTTCAGAAGCCGGGCAATTTCTTCATCTTGAATATCATATTTGATGGTGCGGATTCGAAAGGGTTCACCCGGATGAAGGGTGTATATAGCCTTCAACTTCTTTCCATGAATTTTCGTTGTGAAATCAACCCGACTATGCATAAAACCCTGATCTTTCATGGCATTGCACAGATCTTCGACGGACAGACGAGCCTGTACACTATCAAAGATCACCGGTTTCTCCCCTATTTTACGTAATGTGCGATTTATCCATTTCGAGCTGTCACGTCCGGAAAGCGCGTAAGTGCCAAGAGGCATTTTAAACAATGAGAACCATTTGGAGTTAGCCTTCTGGCGAATATAAGGAGCAAGGCTATTTGGAGCGATAGCCCTTGCATCAGAACGAATTTCTACACTCTCCAACAAATATTTGTTATCGGGTACCAACTTGGAGCTACTGCAACTACCAAGCAGTAACAACAAGAGAACAAGCAGAGAGAGTAAAGAGATGCGGAACGTTTTCAAGTACAATCTGTTTATATATCGTGTTTATAGCAAAATCGCGACAAAGATAATATTTTTTATTCACAGAACACACACATTAACACACATTTTTAATCTAATTGAATTGAAATTGACTATCTTTGCAACATGATTAGTAAGTCAAAGCAAAAGTACATCAATTCCTTGCAATTGAAGAAGAACCGCCGACAGGAAGGCCTGTTCGTCGCCGAAGGTCCAAAAGTCGTCGGCGATTTAATGGCTGTTGCCCAACCCAAGATGGTTGTTTCAACCAATTCCTGGTTAGCCTCTCATAAAAAGGATTTGACGCCACAGACCGAGATCATTGAGGTAAATGAGAAAGAATTGTCACATACTTCCTTTTTACAACATCCTCAACAGGTGCTGGCACTCTACCCCATTCCACCTCAAGTCTCATCTTTCGACATCAACTATTTTGAACAACATTTATGCCTTGCTCTCGATGGCATTCAAGATCCTGGCAATCTGGGAACTATCATTCGAATAGCAGACTGGTTTGGTATAGAAACCATCTTATGCTCACACGACACAGTTGATGTCTGGAGTCCAAAAGTGGTTCAAGCCACCATGGGAAGCATTGCACGTGTGAACATCAGCTATGTGGACTTACAACAATTGTTTGCATCTTTACCAAAGGATTTTCCCGTGTATGGCACATTGCTTGACGGTAACGACATCTATGAGCAACCTCTGTCATCTAACGGAATAATTGTAATGGGCAATGAAGGCAACGGAATATCAGCAAACATAAAGCAAATGGTAAACAGGCACCTGCTTATTCCCAACTTTCCCAAAGGCAGAGCCACGGCTGACAGCCTTAACGTAGCAATAGCTACAGCGATTACATGTGCAGAATTCCGCCGAAGAGACACCATGACTAATACAGTTGGTAATGATAAATGAAGAGCATTCTTACAACATCTTGTGAAACATTATTTTAGTGACAAACAGCATGGATACAGAAGTTTACAAAATAAGAAGTGTTGGAAGCTGTATGAAAGCAGCTTTCGAACTGTATATATCAAACCTTAAGAAGATTATTTACCGGACGTGGTTGCCAGCATTATTGCTGTCTATCTGCAGTGCATTCCTCATACAGTTTTCTCTTCGTCCAAGCAATAGTCTATCAAGCAGTCTATTGATTCTTGGCTTTTGCCTTCTAGTCTACGCTTGCGCAACGTGGCAAAACGGCATTGTTGTTTCACTACTCAACGGCAGAGCATTCCGTACCAATATACCTCGCGTTGTCCGTCTGGCTTTATTACTGTTACTCTTGATCATAATCCTGTCATTAGTAATTGTGTTTGCCGGAACCATACCAATGTTTATTAAAGGAATGAAGGGAATCAGTGAACAAACTATAATGTTCTCTGGAATTATAACAATAGCCACTACTCTATTGTTTTTGCTCTTGTCAATTCCGCTTTGGTACTCCTCATATAAATATCTCATGCAGCCGGATACCAAACTTATTCAAGTCATCGGGCGCGATTATATACGAGGGCTTGCACATTGGGGCTATCTCTTTATCATAGTCTTGCTGACTACTATTTTCATTTGCGTTATCGGTATTGTGCTGTACATGCCTCTTGCAATAACCTCCCAAGCTATCACACTTGACAACTACGGAAAGGTCATGGGCGATCCATCAGGACTACCCTCCTACTTCAGCATCATCGCTTTTACAACTACCATGATTGTTTCTTTCATCAACTCATACGTCATGCTATGGGCATTAGTCACTTTCTATTACGCATATGGTCATATTGTGGCCAAGGATAAAGCAAAGAAAGAAGCCAAGGCGCAAGGAAACGTCGCTGTTCCATCCAACGAGACACCGATAATACCCCAAACGATATAGAAACGAAATAAACAAGTTACGCCAACCATACAAGAAGAAGTTTCATGAAGAAGACACGCATTTTATTTATTGACCGCGACGGTACCATCGTTCGCGAGCCACTCGACGAACAAGTTGACAGTTTTGTAAAATTAGAGTTTATGCCCGGTGTATTCAGCAATCTGAATTTCATCAGGAAACATACGGACTTCAAGTTTGTAATGGTCAGCAACCAAGACGGTTTGGGCACAGCTTCTTTTCCCGAGGAAGACTTCTGGCCCGTCCACTATTTTATTATCAAAGCTCTAGAAAATGAGGGGATCAGTTTCGACGAGCAACTCATTGACCGCCATTTCCCTGAAGATGGTGCCACAACACGGAAACCAGAGACAGGGCTTGTCAGCAAATACATGGACGATCCCGAAATTGATATTGCCAATAGCTATGTGATTGGTGACCGTGAGAGCGATGCTCAATTTGCTAAGAACATAGGTTGCAAATGTCTCATTCTTGACGACAACCAAATGACATGGGCAAAAATTGCTGAGCTGCTGTTTGCCGGAGAACGCACGGCCATGGTCCATCGCAAGACCAAAGAAACCGATGTCACCGTCAAGTTGTGTCTTGACGGATCAGGTAAGAGCGACATCTCCACAGGAATTGGCTTCTTCGACCATATGCTTGAGCAGATCAGCCACCATGGCAACATTGACCTCACTGTTCATACCATTGGCGACCTTCACGTTGATGAGCACCATACCATTGAAGACACCGCCATCGTTCTCGGCGAATGTTTGTTGGAAGCTTTAGGTGACAAGCGCGGCATTGAGCGCTATGGTTTCTGCTTGCCTATGGACGACAGTCTGTGTCAGGTAGTACTTGACTTTGGAGGCAGACCATGGTTAATGTGGGATGCTGATTTCAAACGAGAGAAAATTGGAGAGATGCCCACAGAGATGTTTTTCCATTTTTTCAAGAGTCTGAGCGATGCGGCGAAAATGAATCTCAACATCAAAGCGGAGGGACAAAATGAACATCACAAGATAGAAGGCATCTTTAAAGCATTTGCAAGAAGCCTTAAGATGGCTGTCAGGCGTGACATATACCATTACGATCTCCCTACGTCAAAGGGAATGCTATAGCATCATAAACCACTTATTGAGACTGCGGAATATGATCATCATTCTGCAGTCTCTACATTATCTTGATTCCCAATGGTTAGTCGCATCAAGTCATAATAGGAGCCATTGTAAATATTCAAATCAACGTTGCCTTTTATTCCCGGAAGAACACCCGTATCAGTGTGCTGCCAGAATTTCCATGCACCTTTATACTCCACTTTGTCTACATAGTAGTGGGCAATCCAGTAAGGATAGTCATCAAAGACGGGAGCACTCAGATACTGCTGTTTGAACTTATAGTAAGTATAGATGATAGGCTTCACCTTATATTTATCTTCGACGATATGGAGCCATGTTAACACATCCCTTTGAAAATCCTCAACGCTCTGCTTCGCTGGTTTGTGCTCAATATCGAGTACTGGCGGCAGATCTCCATCTTCAAGATGCACTTTCTTTAAAAAGAAGTAGGCTTGACTTCTTGCTGATGACCTTATGCTCCAAAAGTGATAGGCGCCCCTGACAAATCCGTATTCCCTTACTTGATAAAAATTATCTGCGAAATTAGGATCTATACGCGAAGAACCTTCCGTAGCCTTCACAATAATGAAGCGAAGCGGACAACCGTCGATAAGTGCATTGGACCGAAGGCGGTCCCAGTTAATTTTTCCTTGATAGTGAGAGATGTCTATTCCATGAATCTCATAGCCCTCCGGATATTTGGCATCTCCATAAAATGCTCTCCATCGGAAGCCTGTAGGTCCCACAAAAAAATAATAGAACGCCCAGACATAAAGAGCGATGACCAGCAAACCACCAATGACCAGTCCTTTTCTGTTGCCCTTCTTGAGGAAAGGAAAGAAAGAGAGACCACCCATTCGATGCACTCGTCTCACATGTCTTGTATTACGAGACGATGTGGTTTTACGTCGACGTGTCGGTTTTTTGCTGTTCATCATATGTATGTTCAAATCAGAATGAGGAAAGGGGCATCATCACAGTATGCAATGATGGTGCCCCTTTCGTAATCAAGAGAAGTTATTCAACTTTACTTCTTAGCTGCATTTTCCAGTGCCAATGTCATGGTCTCTCGGTCGCAGACCTCAGCAGGACCCCAATACTGGATAGGACCGGGATACACATAGCTGGTCTTGCGTGCCCACTCCTCGCGATGAGCAGCAAACTCTTTGAAAGGTGCACCGTCAAGCTCTACGAGGGCTTTTCTGATAACGGGCTTCATCTCACCATTACGACGTTCCATGTTCATCATCATGGTGATTGGCACGCCACCAGCTTTCCACTCGTCTGTAGGAGCAGACAGATTCTTGACAATAGCCATATAACCCGTCTTGCCACTGGCAATAAGGTTGGCAGCGCTCACGCCCAAGGCATAGCAATAGTCTGCATCGAAGTTAGAAGGAGCAGCGCAGCGGCCTTCATAGCCAAAGAAGTGATGCTGGGCAGCGAACTTACCAACAAACTTACCTTCCTTCTTCCACTCAGCAAGCTTAGCGCCCACCATGTCAGAGATAAGCTTTTCGGTCTCAATGAGAGAAACCTGTACGTTTCCGTGAGGGTCACGGTCAAGTGAAAGCTGACGAGCCACACCCTCTGGCAGTGTTGCAAACGTTTCAGCATTCTCCTTGCTCAGATGAGCCAAGATGTATTTGCGCTGCTCTTCCTTGTCCAAATCCTTGTAATCAGCGCCATGAGCTGCGAGCAGGTCATTAAGTTCGTCAATGAGACGGCCAATAGCGGGAATGAACTCGATAAGACCTTCCGGAATGAGCACAACACCAAAGTTGTTGCCGTCCTCTGCACGCTTAGCCACAGCTGTTGCAATCTGCTCCACAATCTGGTTGAGCGTCATGTCTTTTTTCTCAATCTCTTCTGAAACAAGGCAGATATTTGGCTGTGTCTGCAGAGCGCACTCCAAAGCGATGTGCGATGCCGAACGGCCCATGAGTTTGATGAAGTGCCAGTACTTACGCGCAGAGTTGGCATCGCGTTCGATATTGCCAATCATCTCAGCATAAACCTTCGTGGCTGTATCAAAGCCGAATGATGTCTCAATCTGATCATTCTTCAAGTCTCCGTCAATGGTCTTGGGAGCACCAATCACCTGAATGCCATACTTCTTGGCTGCATAATATTCAGCCAGCACACAAGCATTGGTGTTAGAGTCATCACCACCGATGATGACGAGTGCCTTGATGTTGAGCTCACGAAGGATCTGCAAACCCTTCTCAAACTGGTCAACCTTCTCAAGCTTTGTGCGGCCAGAGCCGATCATGTCGAAACCACCCGTGTTGCGATACTCGTCGACGAGCTCATCGGTCAACTCCATATAGTTATGATCAACCAAGCCACCAGGTCCCATAAGGAAACCATAGACTTTGTTGTCCTTATTCATCTTCTTCACGGCATCAAAGATACCACAAATAACATTGTGGCCGCCAGGAGCCTGACCACCGGAAAGAATAACGCCTACATTGATCTTGTTGTCAGCAACTTTGTCACCGGGAACAAACTCAATAAGAGGCATTCCATAGGTGTTAGGAAACAACTTCTTGATTTCTTCTTGGTCGCCTACACTCTGTGTAGCAGCACCTTCCACGACTTTCACCGCGCCCTGGAGGCCCTTAGGAAGCTTTGGCTGATACTGTGCACGCGCTTGTTGCAAAAGACTTGTTTTCATTGTTGATGTTTTAATGAAGTTATATGTATTTACAATGTATCTATGACAATACTGTTCTTAAAATAATGTATCATTTCTTGACTGCAAAAGTACGGTTTTTCCGTGATATAAGGAAAGAAATAGAACAGAAAACATATTTTTTAGATTTTTTAGAACATCAAGTAGCTTCATTTCCTCATTTTTGTTTATCTTTGGACGTAAATATTAATGCCACAACTAATAAAGACACTCACTATGGCAAAAAAAAGAAACCTCAAGCGGCAGATCAACTATATCTGCAGTGACCTGTTCGCGGAAACAATAGCCACAGCGCTATACAGTTCCAAGAACAACAAAGAAGCTATTGACGACACCCTTACCAATGTCATCATCATGCGAAATGACTTCATAAAACGTATCTCCCACCCAGAACCGGGCATGAAGCCACATGTTTATTACAAATCATTGATCAAGGAGTTCAATCTTCAGGTCTCCGATATCATTGACAAGATTGGCAATTTAGGGTAAGCTGGGGAGTTGGTTACTATGTTACAAAAAATTTGCAAGTGGCTACTCTTTAAGCAGTTAGGATGGAAGACGAACATTACGGTCAACCATCCTGACAAGTTTATCATTGCTTTGGCTCCTCATACGAGCAACTGGGACTTTATCGTAGGACAACTCTACATGCGATCCCAAAACATGAACATCAATTTCCTGATGAAGAAGGAATGGTTCTTCTGGCCTTTAGGCATCTTGTTGCGACACATGGGCGGAATACCCGTCTATCGCTCAAAGCACACAAGCATGACCGACCATCTTGCTCAAGAAGCCAAGGACAGACCGTCGTTCAAGCTTTGCATCACTCCAGAAGGCACTCGATCACTAAATGCCGAATGGAAGAAAGGCTTCTATTACATTGCTCTGAAAGCACAGATTCCCGTCCTGCTTTATGGCGTGGACTACGAGCGAAAGCTTATTCAGTGTACTAAGAGTTTTGTGCCGACAGGGAACATCGATAGAGAGTTGAGAGAAGTAAAACTGTATTTCAAGGACTTCAAAGGGAAATATCCAGAGAAATTCACCATTGGAGAACTATCACAAGAATAGATGACAAAAGCCACTTGGTTCTTTATAATGCTTGGAGCATTAGCCACAATGCCCTCAAGTCTTTTTGCACAGCGTTCCGACTTACAACAGAAGGCGGAACGCAACCTTTCTATATTTTTTTCAACCTACCATAACGATGCCGCGACGTTCTCTCATCAGCCCAGGATGCAGAAGCTATCCATTGATAATCAACGACAAACAGTAACTGTCACCACTGATGCTGCGTTTGCTCAGCAGCCGTTCACTGACAAAACGGTAGATAAAATTTATAAGAAGGTAAAAAAGGCACTGCCCAAACCCATCAACAAATACGCCTTGAGGGTTGAAACAAATGGCATGCCCATCGAATATCTTATTCCCAACTACAAGTTGGAAGAAGATGAAGGACATGCATTATGGGGCAGGATCGACTATCTAGGTCATCCATGGGTCAGTAACGCTTCAGCACCCGTTTACTTCACCCACGGACTTGAGGGGCGTCATCTCACTTTATGGGCTTCTCATGGCCGCTATTACAACAACCAGACTGGCAAATGGCTCTGGCAGCGCCCACTGCTCTTTGGCACCACCGAAGACCTGTTCACTCAAACTATTGTTGTTCCATTCCTCATCCCAATGCTCGAGAAAGCCGGTGCAGTGGTGTTTACCCCAAGAGAGCGCAATTGGCAAACAAGGGAGTACATTGTTGACCCAGACGGTGGCCTCAACAGTAAATCCTCCGATTATCGCGAATACTCCGAGCAGTCTGCATGGACAACGACCGGTCAACGTGGATTTGCAGCTCACAATGGCTATTACCTCGACAATGAATCCCCTTTCACAGCAGGACAGGCCAGACAAATCAAGACTACAAAAAAAGCAGGCCGTGCCTTTGCCAAATGGCAGCCCAATTTTGAAGAGACAAGCGACTATGCCGTATATGTCAGTTACCAGAGTCTACCAAAAAGCGTAGACGATGCCCACTATATGGTTATCCACCAAGGCATAGCCACAGAGTTTACGGTCAACCAGCAGATGGGCGGCGGAACGTGGACCTATTTGGGTACATTTACCTTCGACAAGGGCAGCAGCATCGATAACTGCGTGATGCTGACCAATCAAAGCCACAGTAAAGGAATTATAACGGCTGATGCCGTGCGATTTGGCGGAGGCATGGGCAACATCGCCCGAGGAGGCACTACCAGTGGTTATCCAAGAGCACTGGAAGGTGCACGTTATGCCGCACAATGGGCAGGAGCCCCCTACTCCGTTTATGGTGGCAGAAATGGTACCGACGACTATTCCGATGACATCAACACACGGTCTCTCATGAGCAACTGGCTCTCCGGAGGCTCTGTGTACAATCCAACACAAGATGGCAAGAAGGTGCCCATAGAACTCTCACTTGCCATACATAGCGACGCAGGCTATTCAAAAGACGGACAGAGCATCGTTGGCAGCCTTGCCATTTGCACAACCGACTTCAATGACGGTCGGCTGTCATCAGGCGTCACAAGGCAAGCCTCCAAGATGCTGGCTTCCGAATTGCTCAACAATGTCACCAACGACCTGTCCTACAAATATAAAAACTGGGCCAAACGATATCTTTGGGACCGCAATTATTCGGAGACACGCCTGCCAGCTGTGCCATCAGCTATTCTTGAAACCATGTCACATCAGAATTTCCCCGACATGTTGCTGGGACAGGACCCCAATTTCAAGTTCGACTTCGCACGTTCTCTGTACAAGACTATAGCACGTTATATCAATGGCATGCACGGGCACCCCACTATCATTGAGCCTCTCGCTCCCTCGAATATTGCGGTAGAACTCAAAGGCAGCCAGGCTACCATCAGTTGGAATCCGCAAACTGACCCCCAAGAGCCGTCGGCCTACCCTACAGGTTATATCCTTTATACAGCCAAAGGCAAAGGTGGTTTCGACAACGGCACCGTCGTCAACAACACGAGCGCAAAGGTAGACCTCGAACCTGGCATCGTATATCGCTTCCGTGTGTCTGCGACCAACCAGGGAGGTGAGAGTTTCCCCTCTCCCATAGCAGCCGCCGTCTATGAACCCAAGGCAACCAAGACCATCTTGGTCATCAATGGCTTCAACCGACTTTCCTCACCTGCTGTCATCAACGACGGTTCCAGACAGGGATTTGACCTAGATAGTGACATCGGTGTAAGCTATGGGCTTACCGCAGGATGGAATGGCCGTCAACTGAATTTTGACAAAACAAAGATGGGCACCGAGGGACCTAACGGTTTAGGATACAGCAGCAACGAATTGGCAGGGCAATTCATAGCCGGCAACGACTTTACCTATGCGGCGACCCATGTAGAGGCCATCGCGTCAGCTCATCAATACAATGTCGTGAGCTGTATGTCAAATGCTGTAGAGAGCGGAAAGGTCTCACTCAGTCATTATGCGGCAGTCGACTTGCTGCTGGGTCTTGAGCGATACCAGCCCACAGCTGTCAAATACTATAAGACATTCACGTCTTCCATGCAACACCGTCTGAGCAGTTATACACAAGGTGGCGGCCGCCTCATGGTGAGTGGTGCCTACCTCGCTTCCGACATGAGTGACAACGATGAAGTTCAATGGCTGCGGAAAACGTTGCGTCTGTTACCGGGCGGTTCAGTAAAGGCCGACTCGATAAACGGCTTTAATGGCATGGGGCTTAATGGAATAGCGTTCTACAAAAAGTTCAACAGCCAACACTATGCCGTGCAACAGGCTGACTGTCTGCTGCCTGAGTCACCGGCGGCATGCGTGATGCAATATAGTGACGGCTCATCAGCTGCAGTTGCTTATGATGGCAATGACTACAAGACCTTTGCCATGGGCTTCCCATTTGAAAGCATCTGCGACGATAACACGCGATCCAATATTATGAGAGGCATTCTGGCCTTTCTACTCAAATAATCAACCTATTAAATTGTTCAGCACATGAAAATTCAAGCCAATCATTCCGGAACAAGAACGATCGAAGTGACAGAGAAGCACCTCGAGACTATTGACAAATATTCTCTTCTGCGTAATCTCATAGACAGCAACGGCATCATTGACGAGACAGTAGTTGACAAGTTGAGATTCAACGTGCGTGGCATTCTTGAATCAGAGATCAACAAGGACAATGACCTGCTTGACCTCTGCCTTGATGTCATCTACAATAACAACATGAAAGCTTTCGGCTTGCACGAGCTTGTCTTGCTCTATATCAAATGGAAGAGCGAGCAAGAAGAAGAGCCAAAAGCCGACACTGAAAAAACGGCAGAGTAACCACCATGGGGTATCAACTCACAGATTTTCTTCCAACCACAAAGAAAGAATGCCAACTTCGTGGGTGGGACCAGCTCGATGTCATCTTATTCTCAGGCGATGCTTACGTCGATCACCCAGCCTTCGGTGCTGCGGTCATAGGACGCATGCTTGAGTCAAAGGGCTATCGGGTTGCCATAGTTCCACAGCCGGACTGGCATGGCGACTATCGCGATTTTAAGAAGTTAGGGCGTCCACGCCTGTTCTTCGCCGTGTCGCCCGGCAATATGGACAGTATGGTCAACCGCTATACGGCCAACCGGCGTATGCGTCACGACGACGCCTACAGTCCTGACTCTCGTCACGACATGCGTCCCGACTATCCAAGCATCGTGTATACACGCATCTTAAAACAGCTGTTCCCCGATGTCCCCGTCGTCTTAGGTGGCATTGAGGCCTCTCTGCGTCGGCTCACCCACTACGACTACTGGCAAGACAAACTGCAGAAGCCTATATTGTGTGACAGCGGTGCCGACCTCCTGCTCTATGGCATGGGCGAGAAAAACACTCTCAGGCTCTGCGAAGAGTTGGATCGTGGAAAGAAGATAAGTGATATCGACGACATTCCGCAAACGGTTTTCCTGCGACGAAAGGAGCAAATACCCGGAGGTATCACAGAAGACGACATCGTGCTGCATTCTTATGAAGAATGCCTGCACAACAAGAAAGCACATGCAGAGAATTTCCGTCATATAGAGGAAGAGAGCAACCGCATGCATGCGCAGCGCATCCTACAAGAAGTAGATGGTATGTACGCTGTTCAAAATCCCATGTATCCGCCTCTTACCACAGAAGAGCTGGATGCAGCCTACGATTTGCCCTACACCCGTCTGCCTCATCCCAAATATAAGGGGAAGACGATTCCTGCCTACGAGATGATCAAGTTCTCCATCAACATCCACCGGGGATGCTTCGGCGGTTGCGCCTTCTGCACCATCTCTGCCCATCAGGGCAAGTTTGTCGTTTGCCGCTCTAAAGAAAGCATTCTGAGAGAGGCCAAGCAAGTAATTGCCATGCCCGATTTCAAAGGTTACATCTCTGACCTTGGAGGACCTTCAGCCAATATGTATGGCATGCACGGCCGCAACCTCAAAGCCTGTGAGCATTGCAAACGACCATCATGCATCAATCCTGAAGTATGCCCAAATCTCATCACAGACCACAGCAAGCTGCTCGACATATATCACGCTGTCGATGCATTGCCTGGAGTAAAGAAAAGCTTCATTGGAAGTGGCGTACGCTACGATCTTATCCTCCATAAGAGCAAGGACGAGAAATCCAACCAAGCTGCCATGCAATATGCGCGCGAACTGATCACTAAGCATGTGAGTGGCCGACTGAAGGTGGCACCGGAGAATACTTCCGACAGAGTGCTGAAATTCATGCGCAAGCCATCTTTCAAACTTTTCTATGATTTCAAACAGCTGTTTGACAAGATCAACAAAGAGGCTCATCTCAACCAGCAGCTCATCCCCTACTTCATCAGCAGTCACCCAGCTTGCCATGAAGAAGACATGGCCGAGCTGGCTGTCATCACCAAGGATTTGAATTTCCATCTCGAGCAAGTACAAGATTTCACGCCAACTCCAATGACCGTCAGCACAACGGCTTTCTATACAGGCTTCGACCCGTATACGCTTGAACCGGTATTCTGTGCTCACACCCCTAGAGAGAAACTGCAGCAACGCATGTTCTTCTTCTGGTACAAACCAGAGGAGAGGCATACTATAGAGAGCGAGTTGAAACGCATTGGCCGGTCCGACCTCATAAGAAAGCTTTATGATGGCGTACCTTATCATGGACACGTCCATTATGACCCAAAAGCTGTTGGCAGCAGTCCCGACGCCAAGCCCACAAAGAAAAGGAAGTCGTTCAATCCCAATTTCCAAAACAACGGACATGCGCGTACGTGGAAGAAACCATCAGAGAGTAGACATGGAAATCATAGAAAGTAAACTCGTTGGTAAGCACAATGACGAACTGTTGTGCGAAGACGGCATCGTGACCACAGCCGATTTCATTGCTGTAATTGACGGAAGTACCAGCAAGACTCCTTTCCGTTTCAATTCTGCAATGAGCAACGGTCGTTTGTGTATGTCACTCATCTCCAAGTACATCAGTCAAATGCCTGCAAGCATTACGTTGAAGCAATTCTGCGATGGCGTCACGGCGCTGCTACAATCCTATTATCAGTCAGATGTCAAGCACTTTGAGACTCATCCTGAGCAGCGTCTCTGCGCCAGCACGGTGGTCTACAGCAAGTATCACAACTGTATTTGGATGATAGGCGACTGCCAGTGCATGATTGACAGCCAATTGTTTACCAACGGCAAACCATCGGAGAGTCGGATTGCGGCACAGCGCGCGCAATTGTTCAAGCATTGTGTTGAAACGCACCCAAACATGATAGAGGACGGACAACTTGTCCACGACTATGCCCGCGATGCGATTTTGCCCGATCTGGTGAAGACCATGGAAGATGAAAACAAGACCTATGCAGTCATTGATGGGTTTCCTATCTATGCCGGCGGCATTAGGACCATCCCAATAGATGGTGCCGACCACAACATCGTGTTGGCCTCAGATGGTTATCCCTTCTTGTGCCAAACGTTGGAAAAGAGCGAGACCAAGTTGGAGAAACAGCTTCGTCACGATCCATTCAACATCGACACTTTCAAAGCCACAAAGGGGTTGATGAAAGGCAATGTCTCATTTGACGACCGAGCCTATATCCGATTTACTACAGCTGACAGCAAGCGCTATTTTATCCATCTGTCCTTTGATGGCACCCAATACCATGGCTGGCAGATACAGCCCAATGGCATGTCCGTTCAGGAGAAACTGCAGGAGTGTTTGTCGAAGATTCTCCGTCGAAAGACAACTGTAACAGGAGCAGGACGCACAGATGCCGGCGTACACGCAAAGACCATGGTCTGTCATTTCGACTTTGCCGGTTCACTCGATACCAAGCAACTCTGCTATCGCCTCAACCAGATCATGCCCTGCGACATCAGCTGCAACACCATTGAACAGGTGGCCAGCACGATGCATGCCCGCTTCTCTGCAACAGAACGAACATATCATTATTTCATCCATACGCACAAGGATCCATTTCTGCGACATTTCTCTGTCGAGACTCACTACGACCTCGACTTTGACTTAATGAACCAGGCTGCCGAATACTTGCTACAAGTGGATGACTTCAAAGCCTTCTGCAAGGCTGGGGCCGACAACAAGACAACCATCTGTCATGTCACAGCCGCCAAGTGGATACAAACAGGCCCTTACACTTGGTATTTTGAGATCAGTGCCAATCGCTTTCTACGCAATATGGTGCGTGCCGTAGTTGGAACACTTTTCGATGTCGGCCGGCATTGTATGACGCTCGATCAATTCCGTTCTGTCGTTGACAACGGCCATCGCACCGACTCTGGCGAGTCGATGCCAGCTAAAGGCTTGTTTCTGTGGGACATAAAATACTAAGCATCGTTGACTCACACAATGATAAAGGCCATCATCCTGACAAATTCCATAGGATGGTGGCCTTTATATTATAATAAGGTGTGGACAGACAAAGGATTAATAATCTCCTTCATCTTCACTTATTTCTTCTGCCTCATAGTTCAGTTCATCGGGACTGGTCTCGTAGGTGGTACGATAACTCTCTTCCGTGAGCTTGTCATCATCGAAAGCGTCATCATCATCGTCTGAATCATCTTCACGCTGTGACAACCCCCGCTCCATGTCCTCGTCGTCATTATCGTCGTCATTATCGTCGTAACCATCGTTATCCGACTCAAGAGGCTGCACAATCGGTTTTTCCTCCACATCGGGCTTCTCCTTGGCGAAGATAGCCTCTATCCAGGTGCCCTTCGGAATTTCCAGCACCTCATAGCCGTCAGCTTTCTTCTTATCGTACATCCCACCGGGCTTGTGCAGACGATCAGCAGGCAGCGTATTGGTAGAGATATCGAAACCAGACTCGATAATGTCTTGTATGCTCTGCGGCAATGATTCCCAGCCGCCACCGAAATTACGCTCAAGCACCTCAATGAGCTTCGAGGCAGAGATATGACGGATGTTCTCGTAGGAGAGATCGGTCACGTGCATAATGGCACGCTTCTTAATTGCGATCTTAGTTTTCTCATCGCCCCCAAGCTTGATGGAACCGATCTTGAAGCCGCGATCCTCATATTTCTTGATCACTTCAGGCTTATCTACCTTCACTTCCTCCACCTCAAAAGCCGTACGGATGATGTCGGTGTATCGGCGCAGGTTATCCTTAAGGTCAGCATCCTTTTCGGCTGCCTCCCACATGCGGAACACATCATTCTCTTGTATATCCCAGACATTGCTCTTGGTCAATGTCTTTAATGTAACTGCTTTTTTTATTTTCATGATGTTACTTATTATTGCTGCAAAAGTAATTATAAATTCATAATCTGCAAACTATTCACCATACTTTTCGCTATTTTTTCTTCATATGTTGAAGATAAAAGGCTTCGTACTGCCGTGCCACCTTCATATAGTCGTGATGCTTGGCTATATATGCCCTACCCTGTCGCTTTAAATCAGCCACATGTTCAGGATGCAGCACAAGTTGTTCAAGTTGTTGATACACACTCTCATATGTGGGAAGAACATTAACGATAGGCCGCAACTGCTGCTCATGCAAGATATCATAGTTCTCCGGTTCTCCTCCTCCAACAACCACTATACTGCGGTTCATGGCCTCTAAAGCGTTCATGGCAGGTGTGTAGCTATATAACTGGTCAAGGATAACATCAGACTCATTCATCAGACGGACATACTCCTCAAACGGCAGGCCTTCCACCACACGCAGGTCCATCCGGCTGGGATAGGCCTTCTTGAGCGCCTTGGCCGCTGCCAACATCACGTCAGTACCCTTGTAAGCACTTCGATTGCGACTGATGCCTATGAAGATGCGCAATGGCTGATGAACGCGGTCAGGCTCAGCTGGTGCAGGCCTTGGACATATGGGAAAAGGAATGAAAGTTGTCTTATGGGGGAATAAGGGCTGATAGCAAGCCCAGTATTCATATAGTCCGGCAATGATGCCGTCACAGTCCTGAGCAATGGTTTTGTTGAGCCGTTCCTTGGTCGTACCAAGCCAATCACTGCGTTGGATGAGGGCATCTCGGTCATCACGAAGGCGATTGCCAAAATTGAAATCACTATAGCGAAGGGGTTTACGGGTGATGTTCTCATGTACCCAATAATAATCCATGCCAAAGGCTCCGAGAAACATACTGCCGTTGTGACGGCGCAGATAATGGTAAACAGCCGCTATGCGCTCGGCTTTCAGTTCAAGAAACATCGGATTGATGAGCTGCACGACGTCAAAGCCCCGCCATGAAGGAAGACAAGTCAGCACCTTGGCTAACAGCCGCATTCCTCCAAAGCGCCCCGGGCTGCGGCTCAAGTCAGTATCGCGCGGATAATCTTTCCAAAAGTCGCCGTTGCTGGCTACAACAACCTCATGGCCAAGACGACGCAAGCCCACGGCCAATGTAGCATGGACGTTACTGTATTCTCCTAAGAGCAGAATTCTCATAAAGGTCAGACTAAGGCATTATGAAACAATCGGACACAAGAGCAACAGCATCTTCCGGCCATATTTGTGAAGCAGCAACTTACGGAAGATTTCATATTTACGGGTATAGGGCTGCTCAGGCAACGGATAGAGTCCCTCTTTGCGCAAGCGTGCTACAGCCTCATCAAGGCGGTCATCGCTACGGGTAAGACGGATAACATTAAAAAGGTAGTCCATTGACAATTGAGCGACACGTCGGTTGAGCGCTTCACGTTTTTCCGTGGTCTCCCCAGCAGCAATTGCGCGGAGATGGAGTATGGTATTATACAGGTTGTCCATACGCCTTTTGACATGTTCTTCCGTCACCGTGTGCGTGATAGAATCCTTGCGAAGACGATAATAATATGCCTCGGCCGGAGAATCGTAAACATATTGTGCCTTGAGCAGAAGCAACGGGGTAAACTCTTCATCCTCGTGGAGAATGCCCTCGGTAAAACGCAGGTCACCCAACAACGTCTTCTTAAAAAGATAGCCACAGGCAAATCCTCGCATGTTGTTGTTCTTCATATACGACGCACCGGTCACAGGCCCGGAATAGGAAGCCGAGAACTGTTGCCGCGGCTTATGGGTATAGCGGAACATCACCATGTCAAGCGGCTGCCGGAAACGGATGATGTCGAGACAATGCTCGTATGGAGCCTGCACCAGGCAGTCATCTCCGTCAACAAACTGGATAAACTCTCCCCGTGCATAGTCAATGCCGCGATTACGTGCAGCCGAAAGGCCGCTGTGGGGCTGACGCACATAGATGATGCGGTCGGAATATGCACTGATTTCGTCGATTACGGGCTTGTCAGAGCCATCGTCAACGACTATTACCTCATATTCATTCCCACTCAACGACAGGGCGAAAATGCTCATGAGGCACTCTTCAAGAAGCGATGCCGGAAGATTGTAGGCAGTCACTATGAAACTGATGTAAACTTTGTTATTCATCGTACTGCCCACAAAGTTACGAAAAAACCATCGTCTTCACACGGTTTTTGCTGGGAAATTATCTCATGCTATGTTTTTTTACAAATCGCTTGAAGGCAGTGCGATGGAACATCTCGTCGGCCTTGATAATTTTAAGTACCTTTCCAGCAGGAAGCACCTTGCAGAACTTCTCATGATATTGCTGTTGCAGTTTCTTGATTTGCAAATCCAGTCGGTCCATTTCCACAATCGCTTTATGCGCTGCCGCATCATCATTGGTGTTGACGAAACGCATGAACCTCATTTTGTCAAACAGCTTCCGCTGCTTCTGCTGCAACTCATTAAATATCGGGAAGAAACGTGCCGCTTCGGCAGGTGTCAGACCTGCCTCCCGCGTAATAAACTGCTCCATCTCCTGTTGAAAACGCTTGGGATTGAAGCCCTCAGGCGGCTGAGCTGCCAACTGCAACGTAATAAATACTGCAAATATAAGAAGTAATATCTTTTTCAAAATATTCAATCATTAGAAATTAAACAATCGCTTAAGAATACCCCCTCGCCTACCGCGAATTGGTCATATAAGCATACATATCGTCTGTATCCATCATGGAGTAGTCGCATAGCATATCCATATTGGCGCTAAGCTTTTCATCTGGGCTAACAGCCTCAACCGCTGCGGCACCATGACTGGCTTGCTGACCATTGTCATGCTTGAGATAAGCATCCAACGCCAACACCGCCACGCAGATACCTGCTGCCGCACTTATAATAGTCCGGCGCAATGCCACCCACTTGGAACGAACCGGCACCGATACACTCCACACCTCAGCCGGTTTCTTTTCATCCGGCTGCAAAGCCCGCTGATCATCACGAGACAGTGCCTGCATCACGCGCTGATCCAATCCATCAAAGTAACCTTCTGGCACCTTAAAATGATTGGCCTTGCCATAACGGGAATATAAGAATTTGTCTTCGTGCATAATATACCTTACTTTATATTATATGACGAAGACAGTATATAAAGGTTTAATAATGTGATAACATTTTTTACGCTTCCATCAAACATTCTACATTGTCCGTCTTTCGCATCTATGACACATCTTCGCTTCCGGTCTGTCGATGTGCCCATCAGTGTGAAAGAAGCGTCCATTGATGGTGGCCTTAGAATAAGTTGAGTTTATTCTTTCTGGCTTCTTCAAGGGATTGCAAGTGAAGTTGCTCTTGATGATATCCCTGGCGCAGCTCTTCGTATTTGGCATCCAGTTGTTGTTTGTATACCGCTCTTTGTCCTGGATCCATCAGCTTGGAAAGGATGGGAGCACTTTGTGAGGCATCTTTCATCCATACAACCATGCCTTGGTAAAGGGGAGCGATTTTCAAGGCAACGTGCAACTCTGATGTCGTGGCACCTCCAATAAGTACCGGCATGCTGAGATGGGCTTGCTCCAGGGCTTTAACAGTGTTAGCCATTTCCTCGAGTGATGGCGTTATCAACCCGCTGAGACCCACCACATCGGCGTGCGTCTCTTTGACTTTTCTAACGATCTGATCAGCTGGTACCATGACACCCATGTCAATGACATCGTAGCCATTGCAGCTCATCACCACACCTACGATGTTCTTGCCAATGTCGTGTACATCACCTTTTACAGTTGCCATAATCACGCGTCCTGCCGATTGGACATCGTTGGTCTTCTCCTGTTCTATATATGGCTGAAGAATAGCTACTGCACTTTTCATAGTGCGTGCAGTCTTTACCACTTGAGGAAGAAACATCTTGCCGGCACCAAACAGTTCTCCTACCTCATTCATACCATCCATCAGTGGTCCCTCTATGATGTCCACGGCATGAGGTGTATTGCTTAAAGCTTCATGAAGATCAACGTCGAGGAAGTCAGTAATGCCCCGTCGCAAGGCGTATACTAATCTGTCGTGAAGATTGAGCTGCCGCCATTCGTCTTGGGCAGGTGCAGCACTGGTTGTCGCACCGGTTGCTGCGTTCTTCTCTGCATCTTGCTTCGCCTTTATCTCTTCGGCCAAGGCAATCAGTTTCTCAGAAGCTCCCTTATGCCGATTAAGTATCACGTCCTCAATGATTTGCAGATGGTCATCGGGGATATCAGCGTATGTGATCTTAGAAGCCGGATTGACGATGCCGAAATCCATGCCGGCATTGATGGCATGGTAGAGGAAAACAGCATGCATGGCCTCGCGGATGTAGTTGTTGCCACGGAACGAGAAACTAAGGTTGCTAACGCCACCGCTGACATGGGCTCCTTTGAGGTTCTTCCTTATCCACGCCGTAGCCTTGATGAAGTCGAGGGCATAATTATCGTGCTCTTCTATACCTGTAGCAACCGACAAGATATTGGGGTCAAAGATAATGTCCAAGGGATTCATGCCCACCTTCTCCGTTAAGAGATGATAAGCTCTTGTCGCGATTTCAATGCGTCGGTCAAATGTGGTGGCCTGGCCTTGCTCGTCGAAGCACATAACTACCACAGCGGCTCCGAAACGCTTGATGTCGCGGGCATGGCTGAGGAACTCTTGTTCTCCTTCCTTTAAGGAAATAGAATTGACAATGCATTTGCCTTGCAGACATTTGAGTCCCGCGACAACGACCTCCCATCGTGAGGAATCAATCATAACGGGCACTCTGCTGACATCAGGGTCGGAGGCTAAGAGGTTGAGAAAGTTGCACATCTCCGTTTTTGCATCAAGTAATGCATCGTCCATGTTGACGTCAATCACCATGGCTCCGCTCTCCACTTGTTTCCGTGCAATGGTCAAGGCTTCGTTGTAGTTCTTTTCTTTAATCAGACGAAGAAACTTTCGTGACCCGGCAACGTTGCAACGCTCTCCAACATTTACAAAATTGATCTCTTTGCTCACATCGAGCAATTCCAGGCCGGAAAGCCAAAGGGTCGTCGGCTTTGGAACTGGCGTATGAGGCTGTTTTCCCTTAGCCAATACGGCGTAATTGCGTATAAATTCAGGAGTTGTACCACAGCAGCCTCCCACAATATTGACAAGTCCCTCATCGATGAATTCGCCAATCTGAGGCGACATGCTTTCTGCCGTCTCATCGTATTCTCCCATACTGTTGGGCAGGCCAGCGTTAGGATAGGCAGAGATATAGTAAGGCGCCTTTCGGGCAAGGTTCTCGAGATAAGGTTTCATCTGCCTTGCACCAAAGGAGCAGTTGAGGCCTACAGAGAAGATGTTATATGAACTGACGCTGCCTAAGAAGGCATCAAGGGTCTGTCCTGTCAGCGTGCGGCCTGCAAGATCGCTCACCGTAACGCTTAACATGATTGGCAACTGGCAGTGTTTTTCCGCCATGACGTTTAGGGAAGCATCGATGGCACATTTAGCATTCAGCGTGTCGAAGATGGTCTCAATCAATATGGCATCAACACCTCCCTCAATCAATGCCTCCACTTGCTCCTTGTAGGCATCATAGAGCACGTCGTAGGTCAATTCACGGGCAGCAGGGTCACTCACGTCAGGACTCATCGAGCAAGTCTTGTTGGTTGGCCCCACCGAGCCGGCTACAAATCGCGGCTTGTCAGGACTTGAATATTCATCAGCAGCCTGACGTGCCAGCTTGGCACCGGCCAAAGCCATATCCCTTGCGCTGTCTTCCAACTTGTAGTCAGCCTGTGAGATGCGCTGTGAGGAGAAGGTGTTCGTCTCAATGATGTCAGCGCCTGCGGCCAAATACTTGCGATGAATATCGAGGATAATATCCGGCCGGGTCAAGCAGAGCATATCATTGTTGCCCTTCATTTGTATGGTTGTGTCTTTGAAGCGCTGACCACGGAAGTCGTCCTCATTCAAGCCGAAGCCCTGAATCATTGTGCCCATGGCTCCGTCCAGAATCAGAATTCTCTCTTTAATAATCTCGTGTAGCCTCTGCATATCATCCTACTTGTTAATCCACAAATCTATCCTTATCTCTTGCATATAGGGCCCCATCAGAGGCCCTGTCGTCTAAAAGTGCTTGATGGCTCTGTCCATCTCGCGTCTGTCTGCCTTCTCTTTGAGGGTTTCTCTCTTGTCATATTCCTTCTTACCACGGGCCAGGGCAATGTCGAGCTTTGCTCTTCCGTTGTCGTCAATGAAGAGGAGAGTGGGAACGATGGTCAGTCCCGGCGTCTTCGTGTCTTCGGCCAGTCGTCTTATCTCCCGCTTGTTGAGCAACAACTTACGGTCACGCTTGGCAGGGTGATTAGCGAACGAGCCGTAGAAATATGGCGAAACGTTCATATTCTTAACCCATATTTCTCCGTTGTTGATATAGCAGAAAGTGTCGACAAGCGAGGCTTTGCCCATTCTGATGGACTTTATCTCAGTTCCCGTCAGCACAATACCTGCTGTGTATGTGTCGAGAAAATTATAAAGAAACGAAGCTTTCTTGTTTCTTATTTGTATAGGGCTTTTCTTGCGAAGCTCCTGTTCAGCTTTATTCATTGTCTATTGTACAAAAGTTATCAATATGATTGTCGACATAGTTGGCAACCATGGAGGTGAAACGTTCCTCATTTTCTACGAAGGCATCATCGAAGTCATCGAATTCAGGATGCTGTTCATAGAGTGCATCGAATTCTTCTTGTGTACAGTCCTTTTCCAATTCCTCATGACTGAAGTTGTAGAACTTATGACACTTGTTGATGATTTTGTAAAGGTCATGCAGCCCCCAGTTGCGCATGGCTTTATCGAAAGGATTGCGAAAGATGAATGGACCATAGCCGTTATGTATGAGCTCTACAAATCCGCCATCCATTACCGAGTCTCTCAAGATAATGTATGCAAGCAATGTGATTTGGTCGGAATTAAGTTCAGACATGTTTTCAGCATTGAGTTCACCCCCAATGGCTTCATAGATGGCATCGGTGAATACTTGAATGAACTCATCCATGCCTTTTCCGGCTGCCTGGCGCAATGCACTGTCTTTGACCTTTATTTCTTTCATGCTGCTTTCTATTCTCCTAAATTATTCAGTATCTAGTATTTGTCTGTGTTGCAAAATTAAGCATTTTCTTGATGAAAGCAGTAAAAACCTTTGGAATAAATGCTTTAAAATGATAATTTTGCGAGTTTTGCCTTTAATTCTTCTGCTTTGCTCTTGCGTATGGCCAACGTGATGGAGCAGTTGTTGTCAAATTGTTCGCTGACGATACGCGGCTGCATCTCTTTAACGATGCGCATCACACCATTCATCATGGGATAAGTGAAATGGAAGTCAATCTTCTCCTCAACGAGCCGCTCCTCTATGTTGGCATTTGCGATGGCATCAGCACTGGCTGTCCGATAGGCGACAATAAGGCCGCCTGTGCCAAGGTTCACGCCGCCATAGTAGCGCACGACAACAATGAGGATGTCGGTGAGGTTGTTGCTGTTGATCTGACCAAGAATAGGCTTTCCGGCAGTTGAAGATGGCTCACCATCATCATTGGCTCTGAACACCGTTCGGTCGGAACCAATCATGTAAGCATAACAACAGTGTCGGGCATCGTAGTATTTCTTGCGATAGTTGTTAACGATGGCCATGGCTTGGTCAGCCGTTTCTACGTGATGGGCAAAAGCCAGAAACTTGCTTCTCTTTTCTGTATAGTAGCCTTGCGCTATGGCTTTACTGCTAATGGTCAGATAGGTATCTTCCATGTTGGATGAGTGATTGCTCAATGCTTTTGACGAGTATTGTTGCTTTAATAAATATCACTTTATTGTGGCCGACCTCCAAATATTGCCATTCAGCATCACTTCTAAACACACGATGCTGAATAGCAATAAGAAGGGCCTGGAGATTAGTCGGTTAAGACAATTTATGGATGACGAGCCCGGAACGCAACTTAGGTTCAAACCATGTCGCCTTTGGTGGCATGATTGCCCCACGGTCAGCGATGTTCATGATTTGCTTCATTGTAACCGGGTAAAGAGCTAAGGCCCAACGCATTTCGCCACTATCCACTCGACGTTTCAGCTCTTTCATACCTCTCAATCCGCCCACGAAGTCAACTCTCTTGTCTGCCCGCAGGTCCTTAATGCCCATCAGTTTGTCAAGAATGAGACGGCTTGAGATGTCTACATCAAGGCAACTTATCGGATCGCTATCGTCATAAGTCCCCGGCCGAGCTGTCAGACTGTACCA
>Ga0256406_1001826_pt1 | contig 32675 bp, 58 predicted proteins | sample RumenRJG_03DNA_FD_185986 | JGI IMG/M metagenome (GOLD analysis project Ga0256406, IMG submission 185986) | Bovine rumen microbial communities from Lethbridge, Alberta, Canada - RJG_03 | ecosystem: Host-associated > Mammals > Digestive system > Stomach > Rumen | place: Canada: Alberta | collected...
TATCTGGTATTGCAATCCATTTGCCATCAATGCAAATATTGTTTGCGGTCGATCGGTCGGTGGCATACTCTACAATGATATGGTGTTTAATATCGCCATCGGCCTTACCCTTTGCATAACCGGAGTTATACCCAGCTTTGTAGTTGGCCGAGGAGGTATTCGTTCTCCCATCCGCGTCGCTCACACCCTGATTGTATGCAGTGCGAGAATCGAGCGTTCCGCCGGAGTAATAACCAGCCGCAACGGATGCGGTTGTGCCGTTCCCAGGTGTCCAGTTCAGCGTGCCACGATTTGGCATCGTACCGACGCCGTTCTCAACGGAGGCAGAGGAAAACACCTTCCCAGCAAGCACTTCCCCTGCGGAAACGTTGCCTGTGGGATTCCTAAAAGGGTGAATGTCTCCTCCATCGGTTGTGGCATATCCGTACTGGCCGGAACTGTTCTTTCCGAAATACAGCCCGCCCAATTCCTTGTTGGCCTTGTCGATCTCATCACCATGCTGCTTAACCACCGACGCGGATGCAACATAGCCGGATGCGGTCGTGTTGTCATTATCGGCAATATCTGCGAATGCTGCGGGCTTCAGATCCGCAAACCACTTCATCACCTTGCCGATGATCGTGCCGATCGTCTCGCCGGAATTGATATCCGCGCGGTCCGTCGCTTTGGCCGTGAAGATTTTGCCGTTTGACAGATCGCCGGTTGCAGTTGACATATCCTGCAGTTTCTTGTCGATCGCATCCATGTTGTCGTTGAAATCCTGCACATCGGCGCTGTCGGTGTAGTCAGGCTTCTTCAGCGAGAGGAATGTAGTTAATTTCATGTTTTCGCCTCCTCAAGGTCGTTCTTTACGTTATCCCAAGACATGGCCAGCGTTCTGCGCCATGCAATGTGCGATGTCTTGATGCCCTGCCACGTAACTCTCTTGATGATGCCATTCACGCGCAGGCCGTCCCATGTATACTTACGTATATCGTCCCATTTCCTGTCTTTGATTTCCTGCCATGTCACATATCGGTATTCAAACTTACACAGCAAATGGGCAGGCTTGATATCCGCGATTTGTGATCTAAGCACCCGCACATTCCGCGGCACTCCGTATTGGCCAATAAAAAATAGTGTAAACGTAAAGTTCGGGTTGTCCTCGATTACTTTCGTTTCCACTCCTGTTAATTGCTCGGCCAATTGTTTGATCACCGCCTTGGTACAGGTTTTCCCGCCCAGCCTCTTGGCCAGTATAAACCGGCGGCGCTGTTCGAGCGTCTGGTCCGATGATGCAGAGATACCATAATCCTGCTCATACCGGGACAGCGCCCATGTTGCGGTCGACACAAATGTCTGATTCCACAAATCATCCAGCCGGTGCCGGGCTAATCCGCATTCATATCCCTCGGCCCTATAGATGGCATCCATCTCCACGAGATCAGAAACAAATTCCGGCACGTATTTTTCGAGATCGGTGTAATACTGGCCGTATGGATCGGGAGAGACATTAATGCTTGGACTGCCCGAATCATTGCCGTACAGAACGCGGCCATATAGATCTTCGCCGTAAAGCATCTATCCCTCCTATGATAAGGAAAGCGTAACAACCGCGGATGTTTTGCTGTTGCCGGTGGAATCGGAAACAATGCAGCGGATTCTCGCGCCGTTCCAGCTTGTGGTCACGGTAGGGATTGAAAGCGTATCCTTTCCGCCATCCGTGAAGTCGTTCCAGATCGATGATCCGCTCTCCTCGTACTGCCAGCGGTACAGTGTAGTGCCAGCAGTAGATGATGCCACAATGGAAAACTCTGCATTGTCTCCCGCCTGCACGGAAAGATTTCCTGGCTGTGTGGTGATCGTGATGGCATCCGAATCCGTTTTGCCCATCAGCCTGCCCCACGTATACGCCGCAGATCCACCGCGGACATCACCAGCGAGGGAAGTTGCGAAATTCTCCACGCCATTCACGGCATCCTGCAGGGCGTTGATATCGTCCGCTTCTACTTGGTCCCCGGTCGATTCATAATCGATGTAAATCGTCGGCACATTGGTTTCAACGTGGATCACGCGCTTCCATGCTGCATCCTCGGGTGTAGTGATTGAGAACTCCAGTTCCGTTCCGGTTCCGCCGGGTCCGCTGTAAACGGTGATTGAATCATCAATTACATTGTCATGCTCCAGCTCGGCCTCATACACCTTCGTGTCCGGCATGATATGCGTTTCCTCGATCACGTACACCGAGGAGCGCTTATTGTATTTCTTTACGAAATTAGTCTGCATCAGGATTTAACCTCCAACTGCACATTGCCGGGAACCGCAACCTGCCGATCGGTGAGGGTGATATTCGATGTGCCTTTGTTCACCTTGAGTGTGTCGTAATCATAGATGCCGTTGATATTGATCAGCGTGTTTCCGATCTTGGCATAGGAAACATACGTCACATCAAACGCATTCTTTGCCAGTTCCTCGGTGAGCTGTTCGGTCATCGCGCTCGTGCACTGATCCAGCGAATAGCCTTTCAGCAGGGTGATATTCGCGGTAACATCCACTGCGATCTCTTCTGCAGATTCAACGGTCACAGTTGCCCCGATCGGCCGCACGGTTTCAATGTAGTTCCATACCTTCTGGCACAGCGCATCATCGGCCGCACGGCGCTTCTCGTTCGTGATGATCACGGTAACCTTACCGGCTCCGGATTCCTCAGCGCCAAGCACGCGCACCGCGCCAACGCCATCAACGGAAGATGCCCAGTTCACATAATCAGCATTATTGCCCGATGCCGCAGGGTTTGATCGGAATGTGTGATACCGTTTTCGGAATGCCTCGGTTTCCTCCTCATCCACGCCCTTCACCAGCAGGCTCCCAAGCGTTGCGGATTCCAAGCCCGGAATATAGTTGATCGGGATCAGCGATCCGGTGCAGGCATTGCCGATTTCTCCGGAAGTTTCGCATGTCAGCTTATACACGCCGTCGGATACCTTGCCGGAAACGTAGAGATTCAGATCATCGCAATTGAACCGCTCGCCCATGGCCAGCTCCAGCCCGGAGGGAGTGAACGTTGCGCTGTAAACCGCCGCGGTTGCCGCGTGCGGTGTAACGCCATCCTCGGAAGCCATCTTTACCAGATACTCCCGGGGAGCGGTCATGAGAAACCGTGCATCGAGGGATGCATCCATATCCATGTACAATTCCTGATGTTCCAGCGCAACAGGCTCCAGCGCGTCATAGATCACTGCGCCTTCGCGTTTATCAAGATCGTCGGATACATGCCCCATCATCCGCTGGAGTATCGTGCTTTCAGTTTCGTTATACATCTATTCCCGCCTCCAGCTCTCCTTTGTCGTTCAGCTTCAAATCTACAACATCGAAGATTCGAGGATCTCCGGCCGCCACCAACTGGCCCTTATCATTGATATAGAAATTCAGATTCAGATCGTTGGAATCGGAACCGGTCAGCCTCATGAATCTGGTCTTTTCAGGCTTCTTCACAGAACTCGAGGATGTGTTCATGTTGTAATCGAATGTATCCTGCACATCGCCGAATATCGTGTGGCACGTAAAGCTCACGCTCACGATGTTTCGCTTGGTCAGATCAAAATTGAAACTGTCAACCGAATTGATGCGATCATCCCATTCCAGTGCCTCGGATATCCTCCGCTCCAGTTCCGTGCATACATACGGCACCGGCATCCCGAACAGATCTTCCAGTTCGATGCCATAGTTCCATGAGTATATTGGATACCGGTATCGCTCGGTGTTCAGAATCTTGTATATTGCCTGCCGCATGGCCGCATGCTGGTCAACCTTTGAGGCAACCCGGCCGGAGTAAAAATCAATGCCATAGGTTGTGGATGGCATCGTGTCAAATTCAACATCGGTTAATACTTTTTCCGGTGTCATTCATCGCCCATCCTTCCTGTAACTAGAAATTGCTGGCCGCCCTGCTGCCTTGTGATGATCACTTTATCGCCTGCCTGCAACAGATCGGCAATGGTCACATCGACCAATGCCTCGTCCTTGGCACAGCCATCATCGAGATCATAGCTGATCTTCGCATTGTCCAATAGCGCATGGATCTGTGCGATGATATTACCTTTGATCTTCACTTTCTTGATTGTGTGCTTCTGGTAGTGCTGTGGAACGATGGCTTGGTCTCCATCGATCTCCCATTGCTGATCGATCTTGATCTTCCCGATCCTGCCGTTTCCGTCCGCGCTCTCCACGGTGCCATAATGCACATCGGCCGGATCGCTTTCCCGCACGGCTTCCAGCGCGGCCTGTTTTATTACCTTCAATATGTCGTATGAATCATTCACGCCACAAATTCACCTCCCCGTACGGTTAAATCCATCCAATGCTCCTGATCCTTGAATGTATGTGTACAGTTTTCTACCAGCATTAAATTTGACAGTTCCGTTCCATCGCCGAGGCTGAGATGTACGACAAGCAGAGATCCCGCACGGATATTGCAGTCTCCATACGCGTTCTTGATCGTGAGGTTCTTGGTTTCGGTGTTATATAGATCGAGCAGGGCCTTTGCCTTCTTCGGGCCGTCCTCTGCCTTCTCCACCTTGTCTGTATACACCAGCACGCCCCACTTATTGATTGATGCGGATGATTGCGCAACGTAGGTTTTCCTTGTCCCCGCACTGCTGTCCTCGTAGGTCAGCTTCACGCGATCATATGTTTGCTTGTCGATTGATCTCGTGTATTCATAGTCCTGCGCGGTTTCCTCATCGATCAGCAGATCATAGGCCATATCCTTGATGTTTTTCAGTGTGAGGGACCCAAAATCATCATAGAGGACATACATTTGCTTCGTATTCCGAAGCGTTTCTTCCATGCTGTTTTTTGCGATGTCAAACAAGGTTTTATCTTTTTCCACCCTTGAGATCGGATAGCCGGAATTCTCCAGCGTCCCGGTGTTCAACCGGAAATCGTTGGCGATCATCTGGAGGAGCTGCGCGGTGGTTTTGTTTTTGTAATTGTAAAATGCCTTGTTTTTGAAATACCGGAGTTGATCGTATGCGGTCACATCGATAATCTGGTCCGCGGTCCTTTTGATCTCGAAAACAAAGCCATAGAACACTTTCTTCACTCCATACGCGAAATATACTGCATCGCCCGGCTCCAGCTTCAGCCCATCATCACCGATGCAGGAAAACGTGAGCGATCCGGGAGAACCCTGCCGCTGTGTTTTCCATTTCACGGAATCCTCGACGTTCGGATAATAGCGGGTGTTCTCGTGAAATGTTACGAGCGTAGGCTTTTGAATAAATACTGGCATGCCTTACCCCCTGTTGGTGTACGCCACCGATCCATCCGATCTTTTATAAGCATAGCCGCTGTATGAATGCTGATAAACAACAGTGCCGGAGGAATCCTTGTATGCATACCCATAGCCGCTTGTTTTCCTCGGAATGGTCAGCTTCGTTCCGGCCGCGATCTTGTTCGTCGGCTTTGATCCGATCTTGCTCTTGTTGGCGTTATAAATCTGTTTCCATTTGCTCGAGTCGTTGTAATGCTTCTTTGCTATGGTGGTCAGATTCTCGCCATCCTTCACCTTGTGTTCGGTGTCGGATTTCGGTGCCTTGTCGGTCTCTCTGGCCTTCGTAACCTTGCCCTTGCCCTTGGAAACCACCACGGTCTTGGTGCCATAATCCCGGTACTGCTTGAGGTTGATGGACACCAGCATATCTGTCCCATACTGTCCCGCATCTTCCTTTGCCTCGTAGTCCTCCACAGCCACCCGCATGGATGTTCCTTGGAGCATGCCGCCATTTTCCAATGGCCGCGTTACCACGAATTGCAAAGGCAGTTTATTGGTCTTGTGATATTCCAATATCTGCAGATAATAGGCGGGAGGCATCCATTCACCATTCACGAACGGATACTGTTGCGAAGGGAGCAACGCATCGAAGGATATCTCGGTCAATCCGGGCGATTTGAGGATATTGACATCGCCCTGATCGATCAGTGTCACCGTTTTATTGTTATTATTGATCTTTACGGATAATGCCCCCGGTGTTACCGGAAGCTCGGTTCCATCGAGATAGAAGTGATATGCCATTATGCCCCCTCGGCAACCGATGCCATGGAAGTCTTGAGCCGCGATGCAAGGCCATCAACAATGCCATCGAGATCCAGCCCAGAGGAGATCGAGTTGTTGTTTACCATATCAACAGAGATCGATGCCGTGGTGAATCTGTTCACCGCATCACGCTCCGCGATATCACACAAATACTGCAGATCTTCCTGCGTATCATCCAACTTATCTTTGATCTTCCCGGTGTTGCCTGCGGTTTTGCCAGTGTTCGATGCCACCGATCCGATGCCACTAAGTCCGGCGGATGCCGCCTTCGGCATCGTGAATTTCGATGTCAGTTTGTTAGAGAAGGCATCGCCGACTTTTGCGCCCTTGTTGTACGCGTCCTGATAGGATTTGTACTGGAACGTATCCATCGCCTTGGATGCCGCCGCGAACGGATCATATCCCTTGGCACCATTATCAACAATTTTCTGATTTGCTTTTGCCTTGTCGGCATAGGCTTGTGCGGCCTTGTTCAAACCAGCCGTGTCAATGTTAACGAACGGTAGTGCGTTCAGCGAGGATGCGATGCTCGAAATAACCGAAACAGCAGTGGAAAGCAGGGAATAGAAATACATCTTTACCTGTGCAATGCTTACGGAGAACGAGTTCATTATTGATTTACCGCAAGCGGTGAAGAACGCCGCGATTGCCATCGCAATATTGCCAACCAGCAGACCGAAGTTCTGAATTGCCGCAATCCCCTCATAAATCACGCCAACGATCACACCGAATGCAGTGCTTGCCGCTCCACCGGTTTCGGCAAATGCCTGCGCGGCCTCATAAATAACAACAATCAATGCAACGATGATTGCGGTGATCCAGAACACCGGGGAAGCAAGCATTGCAGAATTTTCCGCCGTCTGCGCTGCCGTTGCGATTGCCGTGGCCGCCGCCTGCGCCAGCTTCATGGCATTGTAAACCGCTATGGCCGTGGCAACTCCGATGATTGCCGGGGAAAGTGCATATAGCACATCCATCAATCCGCTAAGGCCATCGATTGCCGCACTGGCCACATTGGCGATCACATAGAGGCTGTTTTCAATGCCACTCAGAATTGCCTGTCCCTGTTCTGAATTCAGCATGCTGTTGATCTTAGCCAGAACCGGCTCGAATGCCTGCAGGGCGGTGTTCTTGATCTGTGTTACCGCCTGTCCGAATGTCATAGGCATTTTCTGATATGCAGCATCCACGCTGTCAGCCGCGGAGAGAATTGCATTCTTAACCACCTCGGCGGACAACTGGCCCTTATCGGCCAGTTCCTTTACTTTGCCTCGGGATACATCCAAATAATCGGCGATCTGCCCCACGATAGTAGGCATCTGCTCCATGACGGACCTGAAGTCCTGCCCGCGGAGGACGCCGGATGCCATAGCCTGCGACAGCTGAATCTCGGCGTTGGCCGCTTCCTGTGCGGATGCTCCACCAATGACTGCATCCTTTTGCACGATATCCGCAAACTTAATCAGTTCGTCGGTATTAGAAAATGCATCACGCGCATTCATGCCGATACGTGCGATCAGCGCCGCCATGCTCTCGTAGGAACCGCGGGAATCATTGGCCGCCGCGAAGATCTTGTTTCTGAACTGCTCCGCAGATTCGGATGCATTGCCGAACGCCTGCTGGACCATGGCCAGCCGCGCATTCATGGATGTCATCGCATCTGATGTATCAATGATTGCCTGCGCGCTCTTCACGGAGATGTATGCGGCCGCAAGTTGCTTTAATTTATTGATCAGTCCATCGGTTGCAGTACTTGCCGCCTGCATTCCCCTCGCTCCTCCGGAGCCGGTGCTTTGCATAGCGTTGTCGAGGTTCTCCATATGGCCAACAACACTGTCGATACTCGCCTCGATGTGATTTAATTTTGCAGACATGTCATCCCGGAGGGTGATTGTCGATTGTATTGTTGCCATTACTTCCTGTGGGCCTCCCGCTTAACCTTGTCGGCTTCCTTCTTGTCATCCCGCACCCACTTACGAATGCAGGCAATCACGAATGCCTTCTCGTTTTCGTCCATGTCATCAAACTGTGATGGAAGGATGTGGAGTTTGCGGAAACAGAAATACGCGTATGATGCCATCGGGTCGGCATCCCGACCCTCGATCAGTTTTTTGCCGCTTCAACCTTGTCCTCAAGGCTTGTGTCAAATCCGCAAAGCCTGTTGATGAATGTGAGAAGATCGGCGTATTCGCCGGGATTGCTGACTAACTGCTGGAGCAGTTCCTCCGGTTCCTTTACGCCATAGGAATCCTGCAGTTCTGCATTCTGCAGATCCGGGAAAACGGTGCATTCGCAGATCATCTTGCGGTTGAGGAGATTAACGTCCACAGTGCGCTTATACTGCCCGCGCTTTCCGGGGATCGGAATCTCTCTGGTGCATTTATCGGTGATCTCATCAAACTGCTCGGATGTGATCGCTTTGAATTTCCATTTCAGTGCATGGCCTTTTTCATCCACGAATGCCTTTGTCGGCGCGTACTCAACCTCGGCGGCTTCCTTCTTGTTCTTTTTCAAAAACGCATGTAAATCTGTAACCATGTAATCACCTCATTTATCCTCTAAAAGCGGGCGGAAACGTGAGAGGATGCACGCTTTCAGCCGCGCGACCTATCCGCCCGCGATGAATCACATTCCCTGCAGTTCCGTGAACTCCTCGGGAAGCTCCACATCATCGAACGTGAAATCCATATCCTCATCGAGCTGGTCCGCGGATGCGTCAACCTTTGCGATGATTGCGGAATCGATGTTGCAGTTTTTCAGGATCGTTGTCTGCCTTCCAGCATCCGACGTGGGATCATCGTTCGTTACCTGCATGTCGAAATAGAAATCCTTGCCGGTCTTTGCGTACTCCACCATCTTCCTGCGGAAAATCGAGGAAACATAGTGAAGGGATGCAGATCCCGAACCTTTCCATCCGGTCGACTTGTGGCCCTTGCCGGATTTGCCGAGGATATCCACATCGACCTTGTTCTTTTCCATCTTGGCTTCTACGTTGATGAACTGCATGGCGTTGTAGCGTCTGCCGTCAATCGTCACATAGACATTGCCAAGGGAGCCGGAAATGACATCCCGGCCATCCATATATGCGTTATCCATTCAGCCCTCCTTACTCGACCGTGACAACCATGTACAGCTTGCCCATTGTTCCGGTAACCTCGATGGATTCAGTGACCGCAACGGCGTTCTTTGTCTCGCCCTGCGCCACCGTGATGTCCTTGGAATCGAAGTTCGTGATTGCACGCAGCTTGGCCAGCTTGTTATGGAAATCAACAAGATCATTCCACAGGGAAACGCGGCCATCGGCATCGTTGACGATCTGACCGAGGTACTTCTCCGCGAAGATCGTGGCCACATCGTTGGCGATCTGATCGATGATGCGGATCACCTTGTTATCCTTGAAAAGATCGTTCTTTTCTGCCGTTGTGGTTGTGAGGGATGTGCAGTCCTCGAGAACGCGAACATTGCCATTCACATTGTGGAACGTGAACTTGCCCGCCTTGATTGCCTGCTCCAGTTCGCTCTGGCTGTAATCCACATCGACTGTGTACTCGCCATCATACAGAGAATTCAGCAGGGAAGCGTTCACTGCGCATCCTGCTGCCGCGCCGGTAACCCAGTAAACAAGGGCCGACTCCTTTGCGCCGTCATCCTTCACGGTGTTGTTTACGTTGATCGTTCCTTCGTAATCAGCCGCAAGATGATACGCAACGAGCTGAAATTTCTTTCCGACATTCTCGCGCATGCGCTTTTCGTATGCCTGAAACAGCTTGAGGGTTGTATCATCCGTGGCATCCACGCCCATCGTGTTGAATGAATAGCCCTCCGCGGCATCGAGGTATTTCTGGTATGTGTCGCCGGTGACCTCGGTGTTTGTTCCGCCGGTGAGCGGTGTGCCTGCAGTCTCGGCCAGCGTTGCGGTCGTGTCGAATGTCACATAATCGTTGGCCCTAAGATCTGTTGCGGCCGCCACAGTCTGCGTGTCAACCTTGTAATTGCCGAGATATGTGATCACATCGAAGGATCCATCGACATTCTTCTCGATCACATTCTTGATGTCGTTGCCGCGTGTCCCGGCATACTTTGCCGTGGCATAGATCGACTTTGCCTTCACACCGGAACCATTCAGCCTGTATGCATAGAGTTTCTTGCAGTGCAGGAACAGATCGCGGAGAGGCTTGAGATTGTCATCCGTATAGGGATATCCGAGGAGCGGCATCGGATTGCTGATGAAATCTTCCTGGTTGATTTCAAACATGCCATCCGGCCCCCAATTGAGGGAGAGAGGCATAGTAGCAACGCCACGCTCGGAAAGCTCTGTGGATGCAGAACTCAGCGACACAAAGTTGATGTATGCGCCGTTGAGTGTTTTATTCTGGAGTGTAAATGTTCCACCACCTAACACTTTTCAGTCCACCTTTCTTTCGAGATATGTTTTGATAAATTTGTGTACTTCGCTGATGGCGTACAACTTGCCATCGTCAAGAACCACCGAGAGGAGATCCTTGTATTTGCGGAATTCATCCGCGGCGAGAATCTTTTTCTTCGGGTACTTGGTTATCATTTTCCTTTTCCTCTGAACATCGTGTTCTCTGTTTCCATCAGATCGCCGTTGATCACCAGCCGCTCGTGAATGTCGAAATCCAATGTCGTAACCAGTGATCCATCCGAAACCGTTGTGCTTCGGTTCGTGCTTCGCACCTTGTGATCATTCGCCGTGATCACCTCAAGGCAATGTAAAATCCTGTCGGCGGCATCATTCATTTCCTTTGATGTGCTGGCAGGCTTGTCTGCAGATCCCTCGCTCGGGAAATAGACTACATTGGCCATGATCGTGTGATTGTATCGGTGGTTTAGAAGATTGCGATTGCTGTTGCTGTCTATGGAGATCAGAAAGCACGGCGCGGAGAGGTCCTGCTGGTTGTTTTCCGTATAGATCGTGAAGCCATCGCCGAATTCCGCATATATGGCTCCGGCGATGCCATCAATCAGTTGTTCAGCCGTCATTTCAGATACCCCTTTAAAAATGCGTCAATCTTCCGCTCCAGCACGCCCGGGGCCGACTGCATCAGTTCCTTTTCCGATATCCGCAGAAAGAATTGCCCCTTTACCCATCCCTTATGGTTGCGGGTCCTGTGGCCGCTCTCCACGTAGGATGCATATTCTGTCGGGTTCGTTATCGTGATGATGTAATCATGCCCGCTGTGCGTCACTGTCTGCGCATTGGCATATGCCGTTGCCTTGCTGTTCTTCCCACCGGTCCAGCCGCGGCGAAGCGTTCCGCCAACCTTGCCCGATCCGGGAGGATAGACACCAACCGGCGTGCGCTTGATCACCTTGCCAAGCAATCGTGCGGCCAGTTCCTTGGCACAATCCTCGTAAAACTTCGATCTCGTGGCATCATCCAACTGTTGCACTTTTTGCCGGAATTCCTGCATCTCGTGATAGTCAAAATGGCCGCTCATGCATGCACCTCATACGGCTCCAGCATGATCTCCTGATGCGTCATATAGGAAGCAGGCAGGCCAGACCGTTTCCAATCGGTTTCTCTGCCGCTTCTCTGCTTCACATGAATTTTGCTTCCGGCCGGAACAGAAACATCCGGTGCCACGAACAGCTTCACGGATTGTGAAACCCTGTCCGCGTTCATCGCCACATCCACGGAAACGGAAGAAAAAGACAGCCTGCACGGAATATCCGTGTAAACTGCCTTTTGGCTCTTCGTTGTTCTGTGCGTTTTCGGGTCGGTGACGTTGGATTCCACATAAACCGTGCATGTATCATCGAAGGTCGCGGAGATCTGCTGTTTTGCCATTAAAAACACAGTTTCCTGTATCGTAGCAACTCCTTCTCTCCTGCCTTCTGCAGGTCCGTGATCGCCGTTTCGATGTTCTGGCCCGCGGAATAGCTGATCTGCGTATCGCCAACCCTAACGGATGTTACTGCCCCGCCTGCATCGGTGATCTTTCCTGTGCTGTACAGATATCCGATCAGTTTGCCGCAAGCGCGGTCAGCCAGCACATATTTCAACCCGGCGGGAACATAGGGCTGATGGATGATATTCTTGATCTCCTCGGTTGCTTCGCCGACCATCAGCGGGACCGCGCCATCCGGTATTGTGGCGGATGTAATCAGCCCCGCTTTCTGTGTCACAAGGGCTTCAACCTCGGAACTATCAATCTCTTTCCATTCGTCAGCTAATCTCGCGTTCATTAGTCACTCCAAATCATCCAAGCTTATGCTTGAATGCAACGATTCTGATCTGCTTGGTGTCGTATACGCGCTTCCAGTTCTTTCCGTTGGAAAGCTCTGCTCTTGTGGGGCCAGACTTTGCATTCGCAACGGTTGTTGCAGTCCATGCGATTCCGCGGGGATGCAGGATGCTGGTTCTACGTGTGATCAGATAATCAATACCTGCGCGGTCCTTCGCATCTCTGTCAGTCTCTGTGGGAACGAATGCAGGCGGATTGCCGTTGCCGTATGCCACAGCGCCCTCACCGAACAGATACGTTGTGTAAACGCCGGCGGATACCGGGCAGCCATCATCTACGATAACGCGCTTGCCCTGATATACGCCGAAGGAGACATCGTTGGAGGGCTGTACAGTCTCGATGAGGTTCTGCTTCTTCAGATATGCCTCGGTTGCGGAGTGCATTGCAACGGCTGTGAGGGTTGTCTTTGCATCGCCCAGCTTCTGCTCGGCATCGATGAATGCGGAGCCGGAGAAGTTGGCCGCGGCACCCTCAAGCGCGGAAATATCCAGCACATTGCCTGTTGCGTTGGAAGCGGAAAGCGCACCGGTGAGGATTGCGATCAGCTCCTTCTGCATATCTCTTGCCCAGAAACCGGCGACAAGTTCTGCAACGGCCTTCATGGGATCTGTGCCATCCAGTGCGGCGGTGAGGTTGCCAGCGGACCACATCTTATCTCTGCGGATGATCGCCGCGACATCGTTGCCGCTTTCAATCTTGTTGTCGGTTGCCTGCATGTTCTCGATGATCTCCTCGGAATCGCCGGTCAGATCCTCGTAGAACGGCATGTTCACAACCGGGGCCTTCTGGGATGCGAGTGCATCAAACTCCGGTGTATGTGCAACAATGCCGCTGGAGAAAATTGCGGATTTCTCCATGGTCCTGTTAATCACATAGGGATTAAACAGTTCGGGTACAATAACATCAGCTAAACTTCTGCCCATTCTTTACTCCTTTTAGATTTTTACTCCGGCGGCCGCGGCTAATGCTCTGGCCTGCTCCGGGTTGCTCTTTAATAGTTCTCCCTGCTCTGTAAGATTGAATGTATCCTTAGCAAACGGATTCTTCACTCCGCCTGTGCCGCCATGCACCGGCTCATATCCGCCGCCCTCGGCCTTGAAAAGATGCGCCATTGTCTTGTCATCCTTGAATGGCTTGATGGCATCCTTTACGCCGATCGGCTTGTTGTCCTTGTCGAATGTGAACTTATCGACACCGCCTGCCTTGTAGATCAGGTAATCGGCATCGAGAACGCCTTCCTTCTCCAGCGCTTCCTTCAGTGCATAGGTTTTAGTCTGGGCCACCTGATCAGCCTGCAGTTTACTGATCTGTCCTTTGTAATCATCGATCTGCTTCTGCAATGCTTCATTGTCGGCATTGTTCTTCTTCAGCGTTTCGATCGTGGCGTTCGCGGTTTTCAGTTCTTCGTTTTTCGCGTTGAACTGCTCCTTCGGCACGGCATGCTTCGGAAATTCTGACTGGATGGATTTCATTAGTCCATCGATGTCCAGCTTCCCATCAGTGATTGTTGCTCCTTCGAGCAGTGTCTTTAACCAATCCATTTGCGATCCTCCAATAGATTTTTATTCCGGCTCTCCCGGTGTGTGGATTCTGCCGGTTTATTCCCCCGGCGTGGGTAATGCGGACGGCGGAGTCGAACCGCCTGCTGCCGTTTTTCCGCAATAAAAAAGCACCGGATAAATCCGATGCTCTAAAGGTCCGTTTCTAAAAAGAATGATGATCAATATGGCAAATATGCTCATGCTGGTAAAATTCTACATCCCATTACATCCCCGATAATGTATTAATTAACTCTGTATCGGTAATCTCGAACTCCCAGCGTCCCCCAATCTCAATATCAATCGGAGAAAGGCAAATGCTGTTAAAATACCTGGCTTTGGATTCATCAGAACAAAGCACATTGGTAGAAAGCGTACAGTTCCGTACATGATTGATGGACTTTGCGTCAATGTCCTGCACAGCGTCAATCGTTCCATACAGAACTATCACCGCCCGCCTCTTCTTAAAATGTGCTGCAGCTGATCCGAGCGCTCTCACTTCGATACTATCCGTATAAAATTCAATAACCGGATCCTGTTCAGACAGAAGGTGACGCTGCCCGTCCCAGACACCGTACAGCTTTGAATCTGTGCATTTGAGTGTCTTTGTAAGTATCTTCATTTTTTCTTGCCCCGAAAGCATTCTGATATTAAAAAACCACCGGCCATGGTGGCCAGTGGCTTCTTACATAAATCCATCCGTCTGTTCTCCGAACCAGTCGTCTATTTCTTTATCAAGTTTCTTAATGTCTTCCGGTGCATCATCCATTAGATGGCACCCTACTAAATAGGGTTCCACCTTGTCAATCTTGTCATTTATGTCTTTTGGTATTATAATTGCCGGCATTTTAATCACCTAGTAAATTCTTTGTTATATATTCCGTGTATGCCTCATCAAATCGATTTATCTTATACTCTTGCTTAGCATACCGGCTTATTTCACCGATATTATACTCGTTAATTCTCAAACGATCCAGCTTCTTCTTACACCTCTTCGACATTTCCACGATATAAGTTGCCTCATTCTCGATTTTTCCGTGCTCCTTAATGTACGCTTGTGCGTCTTTCCAATGGACCATCTCGTGAACGAGCATGTGTGGATCAAGCTCCCCAGTCTCCTTGTACTTATAGATGATCGCATTCTCTACCGCGCTATATCGTCCCAGCGTTGCCGCCGGAAGTTCTGTGCAGTCTACAAGAATAAATTTCGGCGATTCTTTTATTCCCACCTTATCCTGCGCTGAACGAATCTGCTTTTCAATCTCATGCATCCGTCGGGGCTTAATATGCAATTTATTCGAAATATTGAAGTCCCCGCCGAAATTTATAAGCCTGCTGTACTTGATCTGCTTATCTCCAGTCTTGATTATCTGTGAATTTCCTTTGTCCAGCGACTTGTATTCCTGAACAGGCCGAATGTATTTTTCTTTCCATTCATTGTACGTCATGTTGGAGACGTATTCGCTCTTTCCGCTCTCCGGATTTCGCGCCATACGGGTAGAGACAGAGTCATCCGCGAAGTATGGGGCAGTGACGCATCGGCAGTTCGCATGGAATGGCGGAGCGGTAACGCCTTCCTCGAACTGTTTCATCGGAAAGTGCTTGCCGTCCATGCTTCCGCACTCTTCGCATGTATGTCCATCAAGTGTGGCCACAACCTCGAACTCCTCAACGCCCAGCTCCTTGTAACAATTATGCTGTGCAAGGTTTCCAATCGCCGCGGCCTCGGTCATTACCAGCCGCCCCGCGCGGTACTTCGCGCTGGTCACTCCCTGCGCAACATATTTAGTCATGGCCTTGATGGCCGCATCCGGTGCCGCGCCGGTTAAGATCTGCCGGGTGAGCTGCTTGTGCAGTTCCGCTTTCATATCGTCCATGCTGGACCATATCCGATCAGAAAATATCTTCCCATCGGATGCCCACGGATTCTGCAGAACCGTTTTCACAGCCTCAGTATTGATGCTGCCAAGCGTCACGCCGACACCGGTTCCCTTGGCGATCTCGAACGCGGTGTGGCCGTATCTGTCCTGATAGATCTGTGTAAGGAGATCACCAGTCAGCTTGTTCTCCTGCCCGAAAGCTTCCTGCGCATACTGGTTGAGGCTCATCTCCATGGCTTCCAGCCGTGTGATATGTGCGCGGGCGGAGGCGTTTTCCAATTCCTTCATCCATTGCTGATCGAATGCGTTCTGCTGGCCCTTCTTGATGTACTGTTCGAGGGTCCACTTGAATTCATCCAGTTCCGCATTCTTCAGCCACTTCCTCGCCTCTGCCATGCTGATGCCGTTGTTCGTTGCGATTCGCTGGAGCCACTTCTCGATGACGGAATCCATCTGATACATCGCGTCATCCAGTGCATCGGATATCTCCTTGTAGGTTTCCTGTGCAGATCTGTGCGAGGATTCCTCCAGCATCATCATTCGTTTTTTCCAGTAATCGCCGTTCTTCACTTCTGTTCGCCGCCCTCATCGGCTGGATCATTGCCTTCCGTGGCCGCTGTGTTCTTTGCCGAATCGCCGAGGAACCCATAATCCTGCTGACTTTCTTCCTTCTCGGCTTTGATCTGCTTTTCCTCCGCATCCGCATCGGATACAAAAGGATGATTCCGCAGGATCGTCTTATTGGATACGATTCCAACGGATGCCTGGCAGATCTGCGCCTGTTCGAGATCGTTCTGGATCGCGGTGCGGGTCCATGTCTGATTGATGCGGCCGCAATTCAGATTGTAGAAATCACAGATTGCACGGACAAACTTATTGAAAGCGGATTGAAATTCCACTTCCATCAATCCAGTTTTCATTTCCAGCGGTGCATACATGAATTTCAGCGCAACGCCCGACTGGTTTCCGAAGTTCTCGGGCCTCGGGTCGAATCCGAATCCCTGTTCGAATATTGCCTTTCGGGTAGCATCCAGCACACTGTTTCTCGCCTCGATCGGGATCTCAATACTCAGCGTCTTCACATCGCCCGGATGATCTTCATCGTTGTCGATATTGATCGCCTTATACTTCTTGAGATCCTGCAGGAATTCTTTGAGATTCTGCCCGCCGTATCCCGAGATGACGAAGATCAGTTGCTGGACATCATCCAGATCGTTGATGAACCCGCTAAACACTTTGTCGTAAACATCGATCAGCCCTTTGATGTTTTCGAGGTCGTCCGAGTGTGTGTTGTTGTTCCAGAATGGAATGAATGGCACAGTACCGAGGCCATGCTCGAATGTGTTTGTCGGCTCTCCGGTCAGCGGGTCCACGAACGAATAGCACGGCAGCAGGAAATCAACTGTGTCGGCTTCCTTCCGTTCGTAGGATTCGCAGGCCACATCGTTCCATATCTCATAGACGATATACCGGTCTCCGGTGGCATCATCGATGCGGTGATACTCGCGGAGCGCTCCGATCATCTTCTGCTTCAGTGATCCATCGAATACCGGGATCACATCGGTTGGAGGACATACAGCCCAATCAAACTTGCCATCCTTGTCGCGCCAGTAGTGAATCCACGCCACTCCGGTATTGGCCGAATCGACGCATAGCGTCATGCAGTTTTTGCGGTAGTCATCCCCAAGGATTTTCACAACGCGGTCATTGGTTGACTGGCTTCCAGTGTCGAATGTTGGCGGTTCCGTGAATGCATAGGCAGCCTTCTGGTTCACAAGAAGGCCATGGAAGTTTCGTGGGATGCGATTGTCGGCATTGCGGAGCGGGTTCCCTTCCGGATCCTTATCATCATCCTTGTTATCCTTGAACAGGATATCCGTCTTGTTTCGGTAATACCTCTCTCCGATCAGTGCCTTCTGCACGAAATCCATGTGACCCGGCTCGTAATCCTGTATTAGCTTTTTTACTGTTTCAATATCCATTCATTTCGCCTATTTCAGAATTGAGAGACTACCGTTCGGTCTCCGGATAATTGTGTAACACATATATCTGCATGCATCCATTGAGTGATCGGATACCTTGAGTGGCTTATCCTCCCCGCGGTCCGCAGCCTTTTCGTCCCAGACGTAGGAGGCGAATTCCCGCAGGGTGTTCACACACGAATCCGAGAACTTAATCTTCCGGTCGCTGAGAAGTCCTGCGGTGTACCGGATACCATCCAGCACATCATTGTTCGCCTTGCGGATTCTGTATCCGCGCTTTTTAAGCTCCGCGATGAACGATGCGGCCGATGGATCAACCACAATTCGCCGGGGCTTTATATCCCCCAGCCACGCGGTGAAGTCGTTGGCATATTCAGAATCGGTTTTCTGATCCGATTCATCACGGCCCGAATAGTAGTATTCCCTCAGGCACAGCCATGTTCCGTTGATATCCTTTGCCCACAGCAGGAACACCGTGGCATTCTGCGTGCCGTAATCACAGGAAACATAGTATTCCGGCACCTCGGGCAGCTTCGGATCTCCGTGGTAAACGTGAACCTTGGCATCGAACATGTCATAGATCACGCCCTCGGCCATTACCCATTCGCCGAGAATGTAGCGCTTAAAAAAGACACCGGCGTATTGGTTCCGGTATCTTTCCTTAATTGCGTCGGAAAGCGAGAGATTATCATCCATAGTGAAATGGAGATATACCAGTCCGCGCTTCCCGCGTTTATCTATCCAATTTTGTTTGAACCAGTGATACGGTCCAGCCGGGTTGCAGTTGAACCACATCTTGGAGCCATCAACGGAACATCTGGCGGTTGCTTGGTTGACGAAGGATTCAGGCATTAGCGCCACCTCATCGAAAAATGCGCCAGCCGCCGTAAGGCCCTGCACGAGGTCTTGGCTTCCCTCATCCTTACCGCCGAAAATATAGAATTCGTTGCTGGTTGTTCCGCGCTCCACGACGAGGAGGTTGTCGGCTCTCCGGTAGGATACTTTATAACCCCTCGTGCGGAGCATTGCCATCAGCCCGCGGAGAACGTTGCGCCAGAATGATTTAACCGTTTTCCCTGCGAGAATGAATTGCTGGCCGTTGAATGATTCCATCGCCCAGATCACGAAAGAAAGCGACATTGAAACGGTCTTTCCGGATCGGATTGCGCCATCCGCGATGATTCCGTTTCTGTCTGCATATCTGCTCCCCGGCATCCACCAAGATAAAACCCTAATCTGTTTCGGTGAGAACGGAGCGAAATGGAATAGGTTAATCGCCGTCATCATCTTCACCCCAGTCGGTATTGTCGATCTTCGCCTTCAGGGCATCGATGAATCCATCATCGGAAATCTCGGCGTTCAGTTCGTATTTTTCTCTCTGCCCGAGATATTGTTTCCCGAGCCAGATCGCCATTGTCGCGTTCTTTTCAGCGAGGCGGAATTGCGATCTTCGCAGGGATATAAATCCTGTGGCCCGCTTTTTACTGAAAACGTCGGAGAATCCCTCATGATATGTGCGTTTGCACCAGTTCTCGAGGGTTTTATCGGTTACATCAAACCACCCGCATATTTCTCCCTTGGTGCATTGGAGGCCGCACAGCTTCTCGAATTCTGTCTGATCAATCTCCTTCCTCGGTCTTGCCATTCAATAACACCGCCTTCTTCCCGGTGAATTCTTCCCATCGGTTTATGATCACATCCACGTATCTTGGATCAATTTCCATGCAGTACCCGCGCCTTCCATCCTGTTCACAGGCCATAATCGTTGTCCCGCTTCCTCCGAAGGTATCCAGCACGACATTACCTTCCTTGGTGCTGTTCTTGATGAGATAATCAAACAGCGGGATTGGTTTCATCGTTGGATGCTCTTCTGATCTGTCTGGCCGATCAAAGTGAAGAATTGTTGTTTGCTTCCTGTCGGAATACCATGCGTGTGATGCGCCTTCATTCCATCCATACAGGCATGGCTCATGCTGCCATTGGTAATCCTGCCTCCCTAAGACGAATCTCTGTTTAGACCAAATGAGGCATTCTCTTACCTTCCATCCGACATCATGGCAGGCACCGCGGAAATTGTAGCCTTCCGAATCTGCATGCCAAATATAAAAAGCGGCTCCGGCCTTCATATTGGCCTTTGCCGCCATAAATGCTTCATCCAGAAATGCTCTGAATTCATCATCTGATTTTTTATCGTTTTCTATCTTTAACGAGTCTTTTGTTTTACCTGTATAATCCACGTTATACGGAGGATCAGTTAAGTACAGGTCTGCCTGCACCCCCCAATAATTTTGAAACGTCATCAGGGTTTGTAGCATCTCCGCACATCACCCTGTGTGCTCCGAGAATCCATACCTCACCCGGCTTGCTCTTTGGCTCCTTCGGAGGCTCTGGATCGTAGTTATCTTCTTTCACGTCCGGTGCATCATCGAGGTCGAATCCAAATTCGCCCATGTCGATGTCGAAGATATCCTTCAGTTCATCATCGAGTTTATCGAAATCCCATTCGGAATCTTCGCCCACTTTGTTATCCGCGAGCCGGTATGCCTTGATCTGCTCATCGGTCAAATCATCCGCCCGGATGCAGGGAACGGTATCCAGCCCCAGCTTCTTCGCCGCCTTATAGCGCGTATGGCCGCAGACGATCACATTGTTCTTGTCGATCACGATCGGAGCCTTGAATCCGAATTCCTTGATCGATGCCGCAACCTTGTCCACGGATTTATCATTCTTGCGCGGGTTATGCTCGTATGGCACAAGGTCGGCTAATTTAATATCCTCTATCTTCATGTTCTTCCTCTTACTCCACAAAAAAGGACCCATGCTTTTCGCATAGGCCCATAAAACAAGGAGGTATGTTATCTATGTTTTCTTTCGATGCTATTATCGTAGCACGCGACTAACTATAATTTACTATAATCTTCGAGGTGCTTTAGAGCGGACAGATAGAATTGATATGTCCTCGGCTCCGAATAGTTGATGATGTGCGCCACATCCTCGATCCTCTGGCGCTTCGGTGATAGAAAATAGATGTCCAGCACTTGCCGCTCGCGGGAATCCTCCAGCGTGTTGATGATTTCCTTGGCCTGCGCTTTCTTCTCGTACAATTCCTGTACCTTGCCGATCAGCGTGTTCCGGTACTCCTCAATCTTGGCGACCATATCCGGCATCTTGTCTGATGGTGATGTCTGGATCTTGTCTTTATCGTATCTTATCCCGCCGGGCAGCAGGGACATTTCTGTTTCATAGATGCGATCATTCAGTTCCTCGATTTCCTTCTGTCCATCCCGAACGGAATATAGAAAACTCTTGATGTTCATTCATCCCCCTCAGTTAAAGATCTCCAAATGCTGTACGATGTCCACGCCTGTCAGATCATGGCATTTCCGCCGGATTGTAGTGGCATTTCCTTTGTTTTCTGCCTTGATCTCGTTAACCCTGTCAACTAACCGCTGGAGCCTCGTTCCGCCCCAATCATGCAGTCTGTACAATGATAAAAACACAGAGGCGAGGGCCAGAGTGCCGAGCCACCTTCTTTGCTGTGCCTGCATATAGAAATATTCTGCCGGTGTCATCGTCCGCGGCGTTGCCCGCCCTGATAGATAATCCACCTCATGATAGCTCTTGCCGGATTCCGATTCCTTCAGCTCGATTCCGGTTTCCTCCTCCATGATCATGAGGAGCGAGCGCTTTTCATCGCGTGCGGTTTCGTTCCACACATTCTGCACCTCATCCAGCAGATTGACGATTCTGATCTGTCCCCATCCCTGCTCATTCAGGGCGATCAACGCCGCCCCGATGTTCTTGATCAGTTCCACGCGGGATGTCTTGTTCAACCGCTGTATTGCCCGCTGTTCAATTTGATTCTTCTGTTTTTCCGTCATGGCATTATCTCACATCTTCCGTGAGCCTGACAGTGATGTCAGACCGTGCGCAGTTTTATCCAGCAAACGGAGGTTGTGTTTGCCATTATTGATCTGACACCACGGCCAGACCCACGGAAGTGATTATTCAATCAAGCAAAGGGAAGCTCCTCCTGTATTTCATCCGGGATGTCCATGAATCCGTTTTCATCCGTCTGCGGGGTGGAAGATTGCCCGCCCTGTTCCGGCGCGGCTGGTGCTGATCCCTGCGATGATTTACTCTCCGCGAATTCCTGCTCCTCAACCACCACATCGGTGGTGTAAACCTTCGTGCCATCCTTCTTCGTATAACTTCCGGTTTGGATGCGACCACCCACACAGATCTTCGTTCCTTTGTGCAGATATTTCTCTACGAACTCCCCAGCCTTGCCAAACGCTACGCAAGAAATGAAATCCGCCTTCTGGTCGCCGTCCTTCGTTCTCCTTCGATCAACGGCCAGTGTGTACCGGGATATGCACATCGGTTTATCTCCCTGCGTATACCGGCAATCGGGATCTCTAACTAAGCGGCCCATCAGATCTACATGATTCATGATTCTTTCCTCCTTGGTTCATCTTCCTTTTCGTTGTGCTGGATAATGCGTATCACTTCTTCATCATCACCGTATTTCTCGATGATCTGATCAATGCTCATTCATTTGCTCCTCATTTGCTTTCTGCCCGTTTTCGATTTTTCGTTAGTCAATAACTTTCCTTTATTTTCAACGTTTGTCGGGCTTGGCTTGTCTAAAACCTTGTCTAAAATCTTGTTTTGTTTATTTGCTTTAGACAAGCTCCAACGCTCATGCGCGTTAGTGCGTGTTGGGTGAGCGTTGGATATAATTGCGTCATAATCCTTCCGGCACCGCTCCAACGTCTGCTCAAGCTCCTCACGCGTCATCCCTTGCCTCCCTTAGCGGGCACCAGTCCGGCCTTTCATCCGGATTCGTAATTATCCTGTCGGGCTTCAGCAGACAGTACCGTGTGTAATCAAAGTCCATCCACCAAAACTTACACTTCCGGCATCCTTCCGGCATTTCCATGCCTTCTATCGCTATCATGGTCTTTCTCCTCTTCTGATCGTTTGCGGTTATCTTTGAGAGCAAAGGTGATGCGGTTCCACGGATTCATCAAATTAATCTCTTCTTCATCATCCCCAAATCTGTCATCTCTTAATCGCATTTCTTGTCTCCGTAATCCGGTCTAAGTCTTACCCTGTACCCATCAGCCACATCAACATTGTCAGCAGTGATTTCTGCAATCTTTTCAGGGTTTTCTTCATCCGATTCAACGATGATTCTTGTGTATCCGCTAATTTGCTTTATGCTTTTGTTCTGTTCGTTTTCCATCTCTTTCACATCCACCAAAGGGCACCAGTCAGGACGCTTATCATACGATAACGGTAGCGCACAACCCTCGTCGAAATAGCAGTATGACGAACCGAAAAATGCAAATGCTTTAAATATACATTTGTCACAAGACTTAGCCATATCAGTGTCTTTAATCGCTATCATCCTTCACCTCTACCAATGGACAGTACTTAGATCTTTCTTTATGGACTGACATATCATACGGATTCTTTTTTCCTAATCTCGCACATATATCGCATCCTAAATTCCAATTAACATCCGCAGTTCTAAATGGGCAAACCCCACAGGTTCTTGGCATATCAATGTCCTTAATTGCTATCATCTTGCACCTCGTCCATCCTTGCGCCGCAGTGCGGGCAATATTTCCACCCGTTTTCTTTTGGCGTGCCATCAATCAACATCTGTATTTCGCCACAAGCAGAACATTTATAGGTATTACTCCCTTCTCCTGTTTCGCTTTCATAGGGAATCCAATGCGCGTGCACTGCCGGCGCGGAATCAATGGTTTTTGCATGGTCAATAATATCTGCAAAATCTGAACCTGCGTCAGCACCAGTAAAAGCATCTGTCCAGTTGTCTCTGTTCCAATCTCCTAACGCTTTCTTCAGCGCATCTGCATCAATCAGTCTCATAGCCACCCTCTTTCTCGCTCTTCGGGCAGTGTGCGATGCGGCAATCCTTCGCCGCCCACTTCGGTATCTGGCCTTCCTTGTACAGCGTTCTTTCCGGATGGCCGCAGGTGATTATCACTTCGTCATCCTCTTTGTGTTCCATTCGATAATCACAGTAGCCGCAGCCATCCATCCACCGCTCTTTCACATCAACGCCGCCTTTCTCAGCAGTGCCGCAACCTCATCCTTTGTGTACTTAGGCTTCACAAGTCCCCCGATCATATTCTCAACGTTGTGAAGTAGTGTAGTTTTCCTACCGTCCTCTTCACTCTGTTCTCTGATCTGCGCTTCAAAAGCCGTGCGGATAGTGTCATACTTGGCGCGCTGTGTGTCGTATTTCTGTTCTCCGGTCTCCTGGTATTTCTGATCGGCCTGCAGATACAGCCGGCTGAAGTACGCATACCAGTCAATCGTTGTCTCCGGTAGTCTCCTCATCCTCTTTTGCCTCCCATTTTCCGCACCGACAATCATGTGTAAAACAGAACAAGGGGCAATCCCTATTTCCGCACGTCCTGCAAGATATTTCCTCCGCATTTTCAATCAGATCCTCAACACACCAGAGTTCTGCGCAGCGCTCGCCACAGTTATTGTCAAAGCTCTGCGCGGTATTCTCTTTCTGCTCCTGCAGAGCCTTGATCTTCTCTAGCAGGGCATCAGCATCTATCAGCTTCATTGCTTTCCTCCATCTTTGCGCCGCAATTCGGGCAGTATTTCCACCCGTTTTCTTTTGGCGTTCCATCAATCAGCATCTGTATTTCTTCACAGGCAGAACACTTGTAAGTGTTACTGCCTTCTCCGGTTTCGCTCTCATCGGGAATCCAATGCGCGTGTGTCACCGGTTCAACATCTCTCATTCCCTAGTATCTCCCTTCCACGGTTCTGGTAGTGGCATCCATGCTATCGGTTTTGCTCCCTTGAACAATACCTTCATGCGTTGTTCGTCCACCGGACTCAGCTTCCCGTTCTGAAAACTGATATGTTTTGCGAACCTCTGCCCATCCGGGGCTTCAAACGTCACATAAACCTCATTTGATATGGTTGTTTCGAATTTTTTCGTACCAAGCCATTCGTGCTCGTCTGGCATTTTCTTCGAACACGGTATCCACCGCTGTTCTGGCTGTGCGGATGGCAAACCGTTCAATGCATCAACATCCGATTGCCATTGATTCTGTAAGCCGAGTTCATATTCACCTTCCGTCCATGCCAACGGCTTTTCTCCAAGCGCATCAATCGCCGCCTGTCTGCTGATAGTATCCTCACAAGGCTGTTGCTCTAGTGCTTTGATTGCCATATCATAAGCTGTTAGCACATCCTCTGTTGGCAAAAGTAGGTCGCACTTTTTACAATCTCGATTGCATCGTGGTGTGTCTTGCCTTAATACGCAGGCTTTTTCAAATTTAATGACCCCAGCCGCTTCTTTCCTTGTCATTCCTTATCCTCACTTTCTGCCTTGTAGCGCTTCAATCGCCGCCTGTCTGCTGATTGTATCGCTCATTCTTCTGTCCTTTCTTCCCTGTATGGCTCTGGCAGTGGCATCCAAGCATTCACAAACACGCCATATTCAACCAGTGGCTTCTCCTCATCGCCAAGGTAGAAGGCCCCGCTTCCGTCTCCATCTACTCTGTATTGGCCAATCTGAGGGATCGTGAAGTTCGAAAACGATATTAGGACATAATCGCTATCGCCATATTCATCCGTTTCCGGGAATCTCTCACTTACCGGTATCCAGTCCATCTTTTCTCTCCTTCAGCACTCTGGATATTGTTCCGCCAGAGCATCCCATCTCATCACCGATCTGCTCGTATGTCCGGCCAGCCCTCCGAAGCTCTGTGCATCTCTCCACATCCTTCTCGCTGAGCATCCGCGGTCTTCCACCACTGTGATGTGCAATCATTTGCTTGCGCTTGTAGATCGTGGCGGCATAGGTTGAGCAGATCTTCTTCACGTACTCATCCGATGATCGGAGTTGTCTCACGATCTGGGCAACCGGCACATCCCGCGCGGCCAGCCGGATGATCTCCTTCTTTTTCCGCTCCATCTCGGCATCGTGTGATTTCTTCCCGCCCTTCACGGATTTGTCTCTCTCCCACCATGCCCGGTGCGGCGGAACGCATCCGGGCGGGTAGTGTGTGACATGGGCATCGGCATCAGGCTCAAAATAATGTGGCACGATTGGCTTGCGGTGCAGTCCGTGGATCACAGGCGGGAGGTTCAGTTTGTCAGCCATTGTTTTCTCCTCCTCGTTTATGCTGCCTTTCTTCTCGGCGCCAGTGCCCGCTTTAATCTCTTGATGATCCCGATCGGCTTCAGTGCTTCCTCGGTCTCAGCCTCCCGCTCCGGCCATATCTGCGCACCCATCCACAACAGGATTTTCCGGTAGTCCCCGAGGATCACGGCAAGCTCCGCCTTCCGGTCCGTGAAGATCAGCCCATTCATCAGCCGATCGCGCATCTTGTTCACCATGCGAAGCTCATTGAGATATTCCTCATAGTCCTTCTGGTCCTGCTTCATCTTCTGCAGTGTCGTTATCGTCACCTTGTTCATATTCGTCCCCTTTGTAATACCTCGTGCAGTCACCATGGCACCCGCCCTGACACAGATCCTCACCCACGCGGTAGAGCATCCACACCATCAGCATGATGATCCATACCAGCACCAGAATGATGCCGATCAATATACCTGTCATTCATCCGCCTCCAGATAGTTCTTCCCGAAGATCTCCATCCATTCGGCCCTCGTGTGCGTCTCCTCGAAGGTTTTCTGCGCGAGCTGTTCAAGATCGAGATCGTGATCTCCGTGATCGTGCAACTTGGCATGGCAGGTGGCGCACAAATGGACCGTCAATCCGTAATCGTCGGCCGCCTTGCGCCGGATACCGTGCATACAGTGATGGATCTGCAGATTCTCGGTTGACCCGCACAAGAAGCACCATGTCGGTGAATCCCCCGGAATAATGCTCTTAGTCATCGCTCAATCCCTCCAGAAATGCTTTCTGTTCAGCCTCTATCCGCTCGTGCCATTCCCCGCGGCTTTCTCCGGGCCGAGGTCCTGCAAGCCTCTTCGCAGTGGCTTCCATCAGCGTATTGGCGGCGTTGTATCTCGCCTCCAGCGCAACCGGTGGCAGCTTCCGCGTCTCCTCCCGCTGGGCCTGCGCCACTCGATACGACCGCTCGAAATTGCTCTTCTCAACAGCCATCGTGGATTCATCGGCCAGTGCCATGTTCCGCAGGGCGGATGCCGATCCGATTGCCCGCTTGATCGCGGATGGAAACTGTAGAAACTCTCGCTCCGCATCCTCGATGTAGCCCGAACACCTCAGGGCATGCTCTACAAGATCCCATGCTTCCTGCTCCGTGAGCATGTCATCCGGTGATTGCTTGGCCTTGTTAATGCAGTCGATGATCTGACCGGGGACCGGCGGGAATCCTTTGGTGTCCATGGCTAACCACGTATCAACTCCCATGCAAACATCCTCGTAGCTGTAGGCCTTCAGCACCCGATCCCAAACCGCGACCATGCCCGCAATATCCTGTGGTGTATCGTCCTTGTACATCCGCCTGTATGCCGTGCGTATCACCGCGATGATCTTTGCTGTCTCATCTCTCTCCATCACGCTTCCCCCCGGATAATCGATTGCAGATAGTCATCAGCGGACATTCCCTGCCCGCCCTGAGGCGCTGCCCGGTTGTTCCCTCCGCGGTTCTGGCATCTCTCCAGCCATCCTGTCACGAAGCGCTCAACGCCCCTGCGGGTCTTTCGTTTGCTCGGATTGCTAAGACACCAGCCCCGCATTCCTCGGAACTCCGATTGCACATTAACGGCTGGATACAGGCGCACGTACTCCTCATACTGCTTCTGCGTGGGTCGCCATTCAGTACCATCGTTAAGCGGGATCGCCTCCACATCGGCCTCCGGCTCGTGGGCGATCTTGGATCGCTCCGAGCTATTAGTATTTATATCTCCAGTTCCTACTCCTTCTCCTTTTCCTTCTCCTACTCCTATTCCTAATTGCTTCGCGTCTGCTTCGTCTTTGCTTCCGGTTTGCTTCGTGTTTGCTTCATCTTTGCTTCGCGTTTGCTTCACGCTTGCTTCACTGTTGCTTCCGATTTGCTTCGCGTCTGCTTCGTCTTTGCTTCCGGTTTGCTTAGGATCACGTACCTCTCCGCTCTTCTTGCCGCCATTCTGGCCACTTCTGGACTTGCTGAGAGATGCATCGATGTTCGGACGCATCAGGGTAAAAAATCCTGCTGCTATCGAGGAAAGGTTCTCCGGTTCGGTTCCGTAGAATGCGTATATGAGCGCCGCGTTCATTATCTCCTTGTAGATCTCCGCAGGTAAATCTTTCACGGCATCTAAATAGCTTTTGAAAAAGGTAATGTGGTCAGTCATCGCTTTCCTCGGAATAGGTCTGAATCCAAATAACAGGGTTGAATCCGTATTCGCACATTTGATCTGCGAACTTTAATGCTTTGTCTCGATCATCAAAATTGACTCTCAATGGCATATTTATTTCATCAATAAGATCTCCAATGTCTGTGAGGTCGTTCTTGATATAAACGCTGTAGCTCTTGTCCATATTCATTCCCTCCATGCGCCATACAGATCCATCCAATCCTCCAGCCGCATGGTCACCAGCCACTCGCCGTGGTCCCTGCGGTGGAATACCGTGGGAAGGCCATCCCCCCGCTTCTTCGCCTCTTCGATCGCCTGCGCCATCGCCTTGGATACGTTCAGCTTCTCTACCCGCTTAACCTCTGGGTGGATGCCGTCAAGCCCCACGAGATCAGATTCGTGATAGAAAACCTTCCCGCGGTGAACATCGTATCCGTACCAGCCGCGAAGGATTCCGGCGAGCTCGCGCTCCGCATTCGCTCCCTTATTTCTTGCGGCCTTCCCTCTTTTTCTGTTGTCGCTCTGCTTTATCACGTTCCTGTTTCTCCATTTCTTCGATCAGCCGTTTCATATCTTCGTCCGGCGGCGGATCAAGGTGCATGTCCTTCATGTCACTTACTACTCCATCAAGCAGTCTGGAAAACTCTCTGGTGTCATAGGTACTACTGCCGAAGAAGCAGATCATCTGGATCATGCTTCTGTATTTACCGGTTTTCGGGTCGTAAACCTGTGTTTCGCCGACAACCTTTGTCTCTCTCCATTGGTTCTTGACTGCTTCGATTGCGTCCGGCCGTACCAATATGTGCGTGAACTTTCCGTACCGTTCTAACTCGTAGAGATACATCGTCCAGTTGTCCGTCCGGAGAGCTGCTGCCATCTCGCCGAGGCACGCCCACAGCATCGCATTGGCATCCAGCGATCGGCGCTCCCTGTGCTTTGCGAACGATATATCCAGCTCCATGCCCGCGTATTTTTCGACGTCCTCCGGGTCCGCGGTTACCTCGAAGGATACGACCGGTTTCCGGCTCCGAAACGGAACCGAAACGCCGGTCAATGTCCCGCGTGTTTTCATGTCGTCCTCTTTTCATCCCATTCCTGCAGCATCGCATTTCCGGTGCGTGCGAAATCAGCCCAGTCGCCGATTGTCATTTCTGACAGATCCTTGTGCCCGTACTTATCGCAGATCATAGATTCCGGCATTTCATGGCGCTTGCAGACCATTCTCAATGTCAGGACATGTTTATCGTTTATTCGCTGGTTTGGATCTACGGTCGGCCTATGGGCAGGCTCCGGCGTTGCGTTGTCCGGCTCCGGATTTGCGCGTCTGCCATAGGCATATACAACTGCGTTTATCTTTGTGTTCGTGATTTCCAGCCAGGATATTGTTCCATCGGTATATTCAATCCCGCTTACGTCGAACCGGTCATAGGTGGTAGGGCCGTTTTTACCGTTCGACACAGTAAAATTATCCGGTTTTATCCAGATGAACGGGGCGGTGTACAGCTCTCTTCCAATCGTTTACTCACATGCTTGTCTTCGCATATGAACTGACTATATCTTAATCGCATTGCGACCAATCCATTTCGAACATCGTGCCAATAGATGCCCTACTCCCTTTCGGGATAGTCGATACAGGTTCAAACCATTTTCCATTCATAACCACCAAAACTTTTTCTTCTCCCGTGTATCACAGCACTTATTCCTGCGATTCCTGATTTTTGATTCATGCAACGCCCGTTTTCTGCAAGCCATTGACCTGCGGCTGAAATGCTCTCAAATTCTTCGTTTCCGTTCCAGATACGTTTCTTTTCTTTTTCTCTGTATTTGATAATCGGTTCAACATTGATTCCATGAGCATACGCATGTTTCATATTTCCAGAATGGTCTGTCCATTCTAAATTTGATGCGCTATTATTTTGTTTGTCTGTGTCTAAATGGTTCACTTCTGTAAACTTCTCTGGGTCTGGGTTCGGGACAAATGCTTCTGCAACAAGCCGATGTATTGATGTTCTTACAACTCCGCCTAAGCATTTATTTTCTATTTTCACCCTTTGATACCCGTTCTTTTCAGTGTATCCATTTATGACTTTTTTTGACTTTACGTTCCTAAGAACTCCGTCCTCATTTATTTCATACAGAAATTTGAGCGACTTGAGCTTTCTAAACTCTTTCATTTTCTCTCCTTTCTGCTATGAATGGATATTGTTTGCTTCCCACGGGATTTGCGTCTCAGCATCCCCCGTTAGCACTTACCTATTTTTTTGTCATGCAAGTACCCCTGTGGCAACAGGAAAGAATTGTATAGGCATTGATTAAATACCCCAGTTGAAGCATGCCCGCTTGAACGAATCGGATGCCTGTCCCTTTTCTTTCTCTGTATAGGATTCTGTTCCGACGTCCTGTTTCCACACCCACTCAGACGTCCCATCTTCCCGCGTAAACCGTATTCCAACATTGCAAAACAGGTTGCCATTGATCAGCTCATGCCGGCGTTGCCAGCGATCCGGCCCAACTGTTTCGTCCAGAATGTTCTGATCAACTCTGGCGTCCTTGTACAGCAGCAGGGACAGTCCCTTTTCTGCGTTGAATGTGGATACGCGGCACTCGATTTCATCTGCATTTAATAATCTGAACATTCGTTCCATGCCGCGCCTCCTATTTGATGATCATGTTGCTTTTCTCGACCAGTTCTGCGCCGGGGATCTCCTCGCCCGCCTTGATAGCCTTCTTGATGTCCATCTTGTTGGCCACCGGCTCCGGATGCGTGAGGTACTTCTCCGGAATCTTTGTCAGATCGGAAATGCTGACCGATTCGCTCTTGCGGTAGGACACCACCGCGCGGCCATCCTTGGCCTTGTACTTCTCGCCCTGCAGGAATCCCTGCAGATACCTCGTGAGGCTTGCGGCCCTGTTCTCCGCGGCCTTCTGCCTTGCGGCGAATGCATCCTTCTCGGCCTTCAGAGCCGCGGCATCGGATTTCAGATTCTTGATGTAGAGGCAAATGTTCTCGATCTTCTGATCTCTGTCGAGCTGAAGCCGTTCGAAATCCTCGGCCATCTTCTCGTCGATGATCTCGCCGGTCTCAGGATCAACCGCCGCCTCGAATGCTGCCTGCATATTGGCATCGATCTCATACAGATTCATTCTTTGCCTCCCTTCGAGGCCTTGTAGTTTTCCAGAGCCTCTGCCTCGCGTGCTTTGTGGTGCTGGTAGCCAATGATCTTGTTCATAACCTTGACCATCTCACCGGTTGTGAATGTGATATCGCCGTAGTTCTCGATGTCGTATGCGCATTCATCATCGATGTAGTTCTCTACCGCTTTGATCTGATCCTCTGCGTGCTCCAGCCTGCGCCGCAGGTCGTAGTACTCTTCAAGCGGCAATGTTGCTGTTCCGTTGTTCATACTTGTTCCTCCTTTTTGTGATAGAATGATGTTGTTCATATTTGTTCTTAGCCCGTGTCGGTGTTCCTCCACCGGTGCGGGCATTTGTTTTGCCCTCTCGGGCGATTGGCGCGTGCGGATTTGAACCGCCCGGACGCTGACCTATCCGGTACCCAGCCGCAAGGAACAAGAGGAGGAATCCCCCGGCCTGCGCGCCCCGCTTTATCTGCGAACGATACGGAAGTTGCTTCCGATCCATCCGATCAGCGTGATGGCTCCCGCAATGGCGAAGGCCCCGATCATGTACCGGATGTCATCCGTACTGTCGAATATCGAGTCCCCGCAGTAGATCAGCACACAATCAATCATCAATATGATTTCGTTCATCTTTGTTCCTCCTTGCGATCTCAGCGATCGCCTCGTAGTACCCTATCCCCGCCGGGATCGTGATCCCTTCCATGCTGTCCAGCCGTGTCCCATCCGAGAGGATGTTCACAACCTTCAATTTCATCGGCATTGCTGTCTTCATTTCTTTTCTCCAAGGAATTTGTTCACGAAATAAATCTGGCCTTTGCCTGTGACCTTAACGGTGCGGGTGATGTGGCTTGCCCCGGAGCCATCGATGAATGATGATTCCTTGATCTCGAACAGCCCCAGCTCCATCGCTCGCTGTGTCGGCATGTTCCGCGATGAGCTGTTCCCGCGGATCAGATAACCGTGTGTGCGGAGCCAGTCGAATAACCGCTTCTGGCCGATGTCGATGCCGTTGCCCTTGAGGACCTTTGCGAGGTCACCGACAAGGATTGATGTCTTGCTAGTAGAAACCGCATCCGCGAATACCTGCGCGGGCCTCATTGCCTCGTTTTCGTTCTCCAGCGCCCTGCGCTTTTCCTGCTCTTCTTTCAGCTCGAGGAGTAGCTGTTCAACGCCCTCCGGGGAAACAAGCATCTCATGCAGGGTTTTCGGTGTAAGATATGCGCCGTGCTTGCGGATGCTCGGGAGAACCTCGGATGTTACCCAGCGTTTGAATTCCTTGGCCTTGGGAAGCTTCGATGCAAATACAAGGCTGTAAACTCCGGATTCGGAAATGAGCCATCCGCCGCGCTGTCCTAAACTCGTTAGCGTTTTGCTATTGAGTTTGTCCTCATCATCGACATGATCCTGTAACGCTTCATTTGGATTTGAATATCCGAGTGCTTCCGCTACGTCCTTGCC
>Ga0256406_1001828_pt1 | contig 32663 bp, 29 predicted proteins | sample RumenRJG_03DNA_FD_185986 | JGI IMG/M metagenome (GOLD analysis project Ga0256406, IMG submission 185986) | Bovine rumen microbial communities from Lethbridge, Alberta, Canada - RJG_03 | ecosystem: Host-associated > Mammals > Digestive system > Stomach > Rumen | place: Canada: Alberta | collected...
GTCGTCAACACCATCTGCGACGCCACGACCGAGCGCCAGAGGGCGGCCGCCAAGCTCGCCCTCGAGGCGGACGTCGTCATCGTGATCGGCGGGCGCATCTCGGCCAACACGACCCACCTCGCCGAGATCTGCTCCGAGCGCTGCCCGGCGACCCACCACATAGAGACGCCCGAGGAGCTCGAGGCCGGCTGGTTCGAGGGCGCCTCCCTCGTCGGCGTCACGGCCGGCGCGTCGACGCCCCACGAGCAGATCGAGGCCGTGGCCTCCGCCATCGCCCGCCTCTGCGACGGGGTGGGGGAGTAGGCCATGGCGAGGGCAGGGGAGAAGGACGTGCGGCCCGCGCACGGCGCGTCCCCGCGCCGCGCCGACTACGCGAGCACCCGCGAGCGCAGGGTGGGGGCCTGGGTGGCCGCCGTCGAGGAGGGCAGCCCCGCGTGGGATGCGGGCCTCGAGCCCGGCATGCGCATCGACTCGGTGGGCGGCGCCCCCCTGCGCGACATCATCGACTGGCGCTGGGAGGCCTCCGACGCCGTCGCCGAGCTCGCCGTCTTCGATCCCGCCACGGGCGAGGAGTACGCCTGCACCCTCGAGCGCGAGCCCGGCGAGGACTGGGGCGTCGAGTTCGAGGACGTGCTCTTCGACGGCATCCGCACCTGCGTGAACGCCTGCCAGTTCTGCTTCATGAGGATGCTCCCGGAGGACGCGCGCGCCTCGCTCACGCTCCGCGACGACGACTACCGCCTCTCCTTCACCCAGGGCAACTTCGTCACGCTGACCAACATGACCGACGAGGACGTCGAGCGCGTCATCGCCTACCGCCTTGAGCCGATGAACGTCTCCATCCACGCCGTCACCCCCGAGGTGCGCCGCTCGCTCATCGGGCCCAGGGCCATGCGCGGGATCGAGGTCCTGGAGCGGCTCTGCGAGGCGGGCATCGAGGTGCACGGCCAGATCGTGCTCTGCGCCGGCATCAACGACGGCGCGGAGCTCGTCCGCACGCTCGACTGGGTCGAGGCGCGCAGGCAGATCACCTCGCTCGCCATCGTGCCGATGGGCTACACCAAGTACTCCAAGGTCTTCTCGCGCTCCTTCTCCGAGGACGTGGAGGCGAGCCGCGCCGTCGTGCGGCTGCTCGAGCCCTACCAGGCGCGCGCCCGCGCCGAGCTCGGCATCACGCGCTTCCAGCTCTCCGACGAGTTCTACGTCGACGCCCGCCTGCCCGTGCCCGCGGCCGAGACCTACGACGGCTACCCGCAGTTCTACGACGGCATCGGGATGCTCAGGAGCTTCCTCGACGAGGCGGCCGCGCTCGCCGCGGACGACGCGGCGGAACTCGCGCGCGTGGCGCGCGACCTGCGCTCCGGAGGGGGCAGGGCGCTCCTCGTGGTGGGGGAGGCCGCCCTCGGGGCAGCGCGGGACCTCTGCGCCCTCTGGGCGCGGGCGCTCGCGGCCGAGCCCTGCGGCGACGGGGCGCAGGGGGCCGAGAAGGACGGCGGTCCCCGCGCGCTTCCCGTGGAGCCGCTCGCGATCCGCAACGACTACTACGGCGGCGACGTCAACGTCACCGGGCTCATCGTCTCGCGCGACCTCCTGGCTCAGCTGCCGGCCTCGCTCGACGGCACCCTGGTCGTGCTCCCGGAGGCCATGTTCAACTTCGACCGGCTCACCCTGGACGGCGACTCCGAGGGGCACATAGCGGAGGAGGTGGCGCGGCGCGGGGGCGTGGCCTGCGTCTCGGAGACCTCGCCGCGCGCCCTCGTGGCGGCCGTGGCAGCCCACGCGGGCGGCCTTGGCCCATGTGCGCAAACTCTGTAACCGGAAGGCGGGGTTTCCCGTCGGCCGCGCTTCTCGGCTAGTATCAGACCCAACTACCGAGAGCAAGGAGAGCCATGCCCAAACCCATCGTCGCCGTCGTGGGCCGCCCCAACGTCGGCAAGTCCACGCTCGTGAACAGGCTCGCCGAGCGTCGCGAGGCCATCGTGCACGAGTCGCGCGGCGTCACGCGCGACCGCTCCTACCACGACACCGACTGGAACGGCCGCGAGTTCACCCTGGTGGACACCGGCGGCATCGAGTCCGTCAAGAGCAAGGACGCCTTCGCCCCGCGCATCCGCGAGCAGGCGCTCGCCGCCTGCGACGAGGCGGACGTCATCGTCTTCGTCGTGGACGGCACCTGCGGCATCACGGACGAGGACGAGGAGGTCGCACGCGTCGTGCGCAAGGCGGACAAGCCCGTCTTCCTCATCGTCAACAAGCAGGACAACCCCGATTCGGAGTCCGACCTCTGGCCGTTCTACTCGCTCGGCGTCGGCGAGCCGAGGTCCATCTCGGCCACGCACGGCTACGGCACGGGGGACCTGCTCGATGACATCGTCGCGGCCTTCCCCGAGGAGACCGAGGAGGAAGAGGTGGAGGACGACGGCTGCCTGAGCGTCGCGATCATCGGCCGGCCCAACGTCGGCAAGTCCTCGCTCACCAACCGCCTCGTGGGCAAGAAGCGCTCGATCGTCTCCGACGTGGCGGGGACCACGCGCGACGCCATCGACACCGTGATCGAGTTCGAGGGCCGGCGCATCCGCCTCGTCGACACGGCGGGCATGCGCAAGAAGAACCAGGTCCACGAGGACGTGGAGTACTACAGCCTCGTGAGGGGGCTCGCCGCCATCGACCGCGCGGACGTCTGCGTGCTCGTCGTGGACTCCACGGTCGGCGTGACCGAGCAGGACCAGAAGCTCGCGGCGACGGCCATCGACCGCGGCTGCGCCCTCGTGCTGTGCCTCAACAAGTGGGACCTCGTGGACACCGAGCAGGCGCGCGACCGCGTCGTCGCCTCCATCGACCGCAGGATGGCCTTCGCCTCCTGGGCGCCCTACGTAAACGCCTCCGCCCTGACCGGGCGCGCCTGCGCGAAGGTGATGCAGGTCGCCTGCAAGGCGGCCGAGGCGCGCGCCATCCGCATGAGGACCTCCCAGATCAACGCCGTGCTCGACGCCATCAGGGAGACGGGCCACACCGTCGTGCGCAAGAACCGCCGCCTCAAGATCAACTACGCGACGCAGACGGGCGAGAGGCCCCCGGTCATCACCTTCTTCTGCAACGCCCCCGACCTCGTGGACGACAACTTCGAGCGCTTCCTCGAGAACCGCATCCGCGCGGCCTTCGACCTTGCGGGTACGCCCATCCGCTTCAAGTTCAAGAGGAAGGACCAGTAGGATGGCAAGGCTCGCCCTGGTGACGGCCGCCTGCATGGCGGTCGCCTACTTCGTGTGCGGGATCCCCTTCGGCCTCGTGGCCACCAGGGGGGACGGCGTCGACGTCCGCAAGGCGGGCTCGGGCAACATCGGCATGACCAACGTCGCGCGCACCGTGGGCGGCAAGGCCGCCGCGGCCACCTTCGCGGGCGACATGGGCAAGGGCCTCGTCTGCATGCTGCTCGCACGCGCCGTCGTGGCCGGCGCGTGCTTCGGCGGGGACTGGTCGATGCTCGCGCCCTCCTCGCCCTTCGCCCTCTCCATGACGCTGGTCTTCTCGTGCTGCGTGCTCGGCCACGTCTTCAGCCCCTACCTGCGCTTCCACGGCGGCAAGGGGATATCGGTGGGCTTCGGCGCCGGCCTCGGCCTCTTCTGGCCGATCGGCCTGGGCATGCTCGCCGTGTTCGCGGCCTTCGCCGTGCCCTCGCGCTACGTCTCGCTCGGCTCCGTCACGGCGGCAATCTCGCTGCCCGTCCAGTGCGCGCTCTGGGGCATGGGCCCGGCGGCGCTCGCGCCGGTGACCGTCGTGGCCTGCGTCGTGATCTGGGCGCACCGCAACAACATCAGGAAGCTCGCGAGTCACCAGGAGAGCAGGTTCTCCGTCCGCCACCGCGACGGCGCCGACGAGGGCGCCGACGGGGGCGAGCGCAGGTGAGCGCGCGGGAGGAGGGCTCGCCCCGCCTCGCGCGCGTCACGGTCGTCGGGACGGGCTCCTGGGGCACGGCGGCGACGGGCCTCGTCGCGCCCAAGGCCGAGAAGGTCGTCCTCTGGGGGCGCTCCCCTGAGGCCTGCGAGGCCATCAACCGGACCCGCCACAACCCGCGCCACCTCACGGGCTACGAGCTCGCGCGTAACGTGTCGGCCACGGCCGACCTCGCGGAGGCGGCGTCGGGCGCGGACGCCCTCGTCCTCGCCCTGCCCTCGGCCTACCTGCGCGCCACGGCGCGCTCGCTCGCGCCCTACGCCGGCGCCACGACCCCGGTCCTCGTGCTGACCAAGGGCGTCGAGCCCGGCACGGGCGACCTCATGTCCGACGTCGTGGCCGAGGAGCTGGGGCGCCCCGGGCGCGTCGCAGCCCTGAGCGGCCCCAACCACGCCGAGGAGATCTGCCAGGGGTCCTACGCGGCGGCGGTCGTCGCGAGCGCGGAGGCGGGGTGCGCCACCTTCTTCCAGCGCCTCATGGGCTCGCACGACTTCCGGGTGTACGCGAGCGCGGACCTCACCGGCGTCGAGGTCTCAGGCGCGGTCAAGAACGTCGTCGCCATCGCCTGCGGCGTGGCCGCGGGGCTGGGCGCCGGCGACAACACGCTCGCGGCGCTCATGACGCGCGGCATCGCCGAGATGAGCCGCGTGGTCGCGGCCCTCGGCGGCGACCCCATGACCTGCATGGGGCTCGCGGGCATGGGCGACCTCGTCGCGACCTGCACCTCGCGCCACTCGAGGAACCGTACCTTCGGCGAGGCCTTCGCCGCGGGCGAGTCGCTCGAGTCCTACCAGAGCAGGACCCACATGGTCGTGGAGGGGGCCGCCGCGGCGCGGAGCGTCTATGAGCTTGCGCAGAAACATGCCATAGAGGCGCCCATCACATGCGTGGTTCACGCTATCCTTTACGAGGGCCTGCCCCTCGCCGAGGCGATCGAGTCGCTCCTGCAGAGGAGGGTCCGCGAGGAGTTCTACGGGCTCGGGACAAACGAATAGGGCCACCCGGAAGCGGTGCGGGCGAGGTGCCATGAAGAAGGCGCCGCCGTCGGCCTCCGCCGGCAGGCGCGGGGGCGAGAGAGGGCAGGAACGTGACAGAAGACTTCGTGTATCTCGACTATGCGGCCTCGGCGCCCATGCGGCCGGAGGCGCTCGCCGCCGAGCGAGCCTACGAGGAGGCGCCCTACGCCGGCGCCAACCCCAACTCGCTGCACACGACGGGCAGGATGGCCGCCCGCGCCCTCGACGGCGCCCGCGCCGACCTCGTGCGCGTCATGGGAGGGCGCTTCCGCCCCTCTGACGTCGTCTTCACGTCCTCGGGCACAGAGAGCAACAACCTCGCCCTCTACGGCCTCGCCGAGGGGATGCGCTCGCGCGACCGCTCGCGCTCGCGCGTCGTCGTCTCGGCGATCGAGCACGACTCCGAGGAGGAGGTCATCCCCTCGCTCAGGGAGCGCGGGTTCGAGGTGACCTCCGTGCGGCCGGGGCGCGACGGCGTCGTCACGCCCGAGGCCCTCTCGGAGGCGATGGGCGGAGACGTCGCCCTCGTCTCAGTGATGAGCGCCAACAACGAGACCGGCGTCGTACAGCCCGTAGGCGCGCTCGCCCGCGTCGCGCACGCCTCGGGCGCCCTCTTCCACACCGACGCCGCCCAGGCGTTCTGCAAGGTGCCGCTCGACGTGGCCGAGGCGGACGCGGTCACGCTCTCCGCGCACAAGGTCGGGGGTCCCGTGGGCATCGCCGCGCTCGTGGTGAGGGGGAGGTGCCCGCTGCGCCCGCAGTGCTTCGGCGGCGGGCAGGAGCAGGGCAAGCGCCCCGGCACCCAGCCCGTGCGCGCCGCACTCGCCTTCGCGGCCGCGGCTAGGGCCGCCTCCTCGGACCTCGAGGGGCGCCGTCGCCTCGTGGCCGCCCGCGCCCAGGCGCTCTACGACGCCGTCTGCGCCGAGGGCACGGGCATCGTCCCCACGACGACGGCGGAGATGGGCCCCGGGAGGCTGCCCGGCATGGTGAGCGTCATGGCGCCGGGGCTCGACTCCGAGTCGCTCGTGCTGCAGCTTGACGCCGCGGGCTTCGAGGTCTCCGCGGCCTCCGCCTGCGCGAGCGCCTCGCTCGAGCCGAGCCACGTGCTCTCCGCCATGGGGATCCCCCGCGACGAGGCCCTGGGGTCGCTGCGCATCTCGTTCGACGAGCGCGTCGACCCCGCCGACCTCGAGCGCTTCGGCGAGGAGCTCGTGGGGGTCGTGAGGCGGCTCTCGCGAAGGCGCGGATAGCGGGAAGGCCCGGGCGCGCGGCTCAGCGCGGCGCCGGGCGAGGAGGGCCGCGCACGCGCGGCGGGACACGAGTTTCTTCCGGACGACGGACTAGGGAGTTTGGAGACGACATGAAGGAGACGGAGGCCCTGCTGAGGCTCCAGGAGATCGACCTCGAGCTCATGAGGCACAAGGCGACCCTGGCGGAGATGCCCCAGGCCAAGAAGGTCGCCGCGGTCAAGGCCGCCAAGCGCAAGCTGGCGCAGGACTACAAGCGCCTCTTCGGGCAGCTCAAGGACTGCCGGATGGAGCTCGAGGAGAACGAGGCCAAGCAGCGCGACTGCGAGGAGAAGATCGAGCGCGTGAAGGCCGAGTACTCCTCCAGCGATGCCGGCTTCAGGGCCGCCAGGGACGCAGAGGCGCACCTCACCGCCCTAGCCAAGGGCCACGAGAAGCTCGTCTATCGCCACGGGGAGCTCACGAAGGAGCAGGAGCGCCTCGAGCGCGCCGAGAGGAACGCGCGCGACCTCGACGCGCGCCTGACCGAGGAGGGCAAGGCCCAGATCGCCTCCTACCAGGAGGAGACCAGGGAGCTGCACGAGACGATCGAGGAGCTCGGACAGGAGCGCGAGCACTGCCTGCGCAACATGACCGAGGACGTGCGCAAGCGCTACGCCGCGGCGAGCGAGCGCTTCGGCGGGCTCGCGGTCGAGCGGCTCCGCGGGAACGTCCCCTCGGTCTGCCGCGTCAAGCTCCAGCCCGCAGCCTACAGCGACCTCGTGCACGGCCCCGCCGTCACCGAGTGCCCCTACTGCCACCGCCTGCTCGTGACCGAGGGGGCGCTCGACGATGTCGAGTAGGGAGGGGGCGCCCGAGCCCTACCACGCCCTGGTCGTGGTCTGCGGCGGCATCGCGGCCTACAAGGCGGCCGAGGTGACGCGGGGTCTGCAGAAGGAGGGCGTCGAGGTGCGCTGCGTACTCACCGAGGCGGCCGAGCGCTTCGTCGGGCGCGCGACCTTCGAGGGCCTCACGCGCCAGCCGGTGGGCACCGACGAGTTCTCCTACCCCGACCCCGCCATGCAGATCCCCCACGTCGACCTCGCCGGCTGGGCGGACGTGGTCGTGGTCGTTCCCGCCACGGCTAACGTGATGGCCAAGATGGCCGCCGGCATCGCGGACGACCTCGCCACCTCGGCGCTGCTCGCCACGCCGGCCGCGACCCCCATCGTCGTCGCCCCGGCCATGAACGTCAACATGTGGGCCAACCCCGCCACCCAGCGCAACCGCGCGACCCTCGCCGCCCGCGGCGTGCGCCTCGTCGAGCCCGTCAGCGGGCGCCTCGCCTGCGGCTACGAGGGCTGCGGCAAGCTCGCGCCCGTGGACGACGTCGTGGACGCGGCCCTCCTCGCCCTCCTCGGGTCCAAGTCCCGGCAGGACCTGGCCGGGGTGCGCGTCCTCGTCACCGCAGGGCCCACCCACGAGGCCATCGACCCCGTGCGCTACATCGCGAACGAGTCGAGCGGGAAGATGGGCTACGCGGTCGCGCGGGCCGCGCGCCTGAGGGGCGCCGAGGTCACGCTCGTGAGCGGCCCCACCTCGCTCAGGCCCCCGGCGGGCGTCGAGGTCGTGGACGTGGTGTCCGCGAGCGACCTCCACCGCGCGGCCACCGAGCTCTTCGAGGTGGCGGACGTCGCGATTCTCGCCGCCGCCGTGGCGGACTACACCCCCGCGGCACCGGCTGACCACAAGCTCAAGAAGGCCCGCGAGCGCCTCGACCGCATAGAGCTCGTCGAGACCGAGGACGTCCTGAGGGAGCTCTCGGCTGGGAGGGGACGGCGCGTCGTGGTGGGCTTCGCCGCCGAGACCGAGGACGTCGTGGAGAACGCGGAGGACAAGCTCCGCCGCAAGGGGTGCGACCTCATCGTCGCGAACAAGGTCGGGGGCGCCGACTCCGCCTTCGGCTCCGACACCGACGAGGTCGTCCTCGTCTCCGCCGCGGGCGCCGAGAGGCTCCCGCGCCTCGAGAAGGCCCAGGTGGCCGACGTCCTTCTCGACCGCGTGAGGCACATCCTGGACGAGCGCGCGGGGGACGGAAGGGCATGAGGGAGGAGCGGCTGGTCCTGGGCTGCCACCTCTCCGTGGCGAAGGGGCTCAGCGCCGCGGCCCGCACGGCCGCCTCGATCGGGGCCACGACCTTCGCGTTCTTCACGCGCAACCCCCGCGGCGGCCGGGCGAAGGACCTCGCGGAGAAGGACGTGCGCGGCATGAGGCGCATCTGCGAGGAGGGCGGCTTCGGCACGCTCGTCGCGCACGCGCCCTACACGCTGAACCTCGCCTCCGCCAAGCCGGACGTCGTGCGCTACGGCCGCGAGGCGCTCGCCGCCGACCTCGCGAGGCTCGACGCCATAGGCGGCTGCTACCTCAACCTGCATCCGGGCAGCCACGTGGGGCAGGGGGCGGACCGCGGCATCGAGCTCGTCTGCGAGGGGCTCGACGAGGTCCTGGCGCAGGGCTTCGAGACCCGCGTCCTTCTCGAGACCATGGCCGGCAAGGGCTCGGAGGTGGGCCGGAGCTTCGAGGAGCTCGAGCGGATCATCGAGGGCACGCGAGAAGGCGACGCGCTCGGCGTCTGCCTGGACACCTGCCACGTGAGCGACGCGGGCTACGACGTCGCGCACGACCTGGGCGGGGTCCTGGACGAGTTCGACCGCGTGATCGGGCTCGAGCGGCTCTGCGCCCTGCACGTGAACGACTCGAAGAACCCGTGCGGGTCGCATAAGGACCGCCACGAGAGGATCGGGGAAGGCACGCTCGGGCTCGGCTTCTTCACCGAGCTGGTGCGCGACCCCCGCACGCGCGGGCTGCCCATGATCCTCGAGACCCCCAACGAGCTTCCCGGATACGAGGCCGAGATCGCCCTCTTGAGGCGGCTCGCCTCGGGCGGGGACGCGGAGGGGGGAGCGGGCGACGACAAGGACGACGCCGCGGCAGGCGCCGGCGCCCCTGCGGGCGCAGGCGGAGGGTCCGCCGCGGGAGAGGAAGGCTAGGTTTTGGGCATTCTCATCGGCTGCGAGCACCTGTCACAGGAGTGGCCGGGCAAGCGGGTCCTCCAGGACGTCACGATCGGCGTCAACGAGGGGGAGCGGATCGGCGTGGTCGGGCGCAACGGCGACGGGAAGTCGACGCTGCTCGCCCTCATGGCGCGCCAGCTGGAGCCGGACGCGGGGTCGGTAGTCTACCGCAACAACATCCACGTCGGCACGCTCGCACAGGCCGACGACCTCGCCGACGACGACACGGTGACGAGGGCGATCTTCGGCGACGTCCCCGAGTACGCCTGGGCCTCCGACCCCAGGGTCCGCCAGATCCTCGACGAGCTCATGGGCGACGTCGACCTGTCGGCGCGGGTGGGGAGCCTCTCCGGCGGCCAGAGGCGCCGCTGCGACCTCGCGCGGCTCCTCGTGGGGACCTGGGACGTCATCCTCATGGACGAGCCGACCAACCACCTCGACATGCACGCCATCACCTGGCTCGCGCGCCACCTCAAGGGCCGCTGGCCCGAGGGGCAGGGCGCGCTGCTCGTCGTCACGCACGACCGGTGGTTTCTCGACGAGGTCTGCGAGCACATGTGGGAGGTCCACGACGGCGAGGTGGAGCCGTTCGAGGGCGGCTACTCCGCCTACGTGCAGCAGCGCGTCGAGCGGCAGCGCCAGGCCCAGGCGACGGAGGAACGGCGCCAGAACATGCTGCGCAAGGAGCTCAACTGGCTCGCGCACGGCGCTAAGGCGCGCTCGAGCAAGCCGAAGTTCCGCATAGACGCCGCCATGGAGCTGCTCGCCGGCGACCCGCCGGTGCGCGACTCCATCGAGCTCAGGCGGATGGCCGTCTCGAGGCTCGGCAAGCAGGTCATCGAGCTCAAGGGCGTCTCGGCCGGCTATCCCGCCCAAGGCGGCGGCACGCGGACGGTGATCGACGACGTCTCGTGGATCATCGGGCCGGGCGACCGCGTGGGCATCCTGGGGGAGAACGGCGCGGGCAAGTCGACCCTGCTGCGCGTCATGTGCGGCCGCCAGCGGCCGACGGCGGGCACGGTCAAGATCGGCAAGTCCGTCCGCTTCGGGTGGCTCTCCCAGCACCTGGACGGGCTCTCCGAGCGAGACGGCTGGCGCGTCCAGGAGATCCTGGCGCAGTACAAGAAGTACTACGTTGTCGACGGGAAGCCCCAGAGCCCCGAGCAGATGCTCGAGCGGCTCGGGTTCGAGCGCCGCGAGTTCATGACCTACGTGCGCGACCTCTCCGGCGGGCAGCGTCGCCGCCTCGCCCTCCTGCTCGTCCTCCTCGAGGAGCCCAACGTCCTCGTCCTCGACGAGCCGGGCAACGACCTCGACACCGACATGCTCGCCATCGTGGAGGACCTCCTCGACACCTGGCCGGGCACCCTGCTGCTCGTGAGCCACGACCGCTTCCTGATGGAGCGCGTGACGGACGACCAGTTCGCCCTCATCGACGGGCACGTGACGCACGTGCCGGGAGGCGTGGACGAGTACCTGCGCCTCCTCGACGAGCGCGAGCGGGCGCGCGCCGCCGAGGAGGAGGCCGCCGAGCGTAGGGCCGCGGCCGCGGGCGAGGGGACGGTCGCGGGGCGGGCCGCCTCGGAGGGCCTCTCCAACAAGGAGCGCCGCGAGCTCAAGAAGCGCTACGACGCCATCGAGCGCCGCCTGGAGAAGCTCGAGGGGGAGCCGGACCGCCTGCGCGGGGAGCTCGCCGGGGTGGACCCCACCGACTACGAGGCCCTCGTCGCCGCGCAGCGCCGCGTGGACGACGCGGAGGCGGAGATCTCCTCGCTCGAGGACGAGTGGCTCGAGCTCGCCGACCGCCTGGGGCTCTCGTAGCGCCAGGCGTCACGCACCCATACATCCGTTGTATGGGTGCGTAGAAGACCCGTCTCCAAGCGCGGGCGCCCGCGACCCGCGCGTGTGATAGCTTCGTTCCCGGCGGGGCGCCGCGGCGTGCTGGTCCGCGCCGCCCCGCCGTCTTAGTGCAAGAATCCTGCCGACGGAGGGCTAGGCCCATGAAGAGGCTGCTCAAGAGGTTCCTTCCCCCCTACTGGGGGCGCATAGCGCTCGGCGTCTGCTTCAAGCTCGTCGAGGTCGTGTTCGACATCCTGAACCCGCTGGTCGTGGCCTACATGATCGACCGGGGCGTGGGCGGGCGCGACGCGGGGCTGGTCCTGCGCTGCGGCCTCCTGCTCGTGCTCTTCGCCGCGGTGGGCTGGTCCTTCACGATGGTCTGCCAGCGCATGGCGGCCGTCGTCTCGCAGGCGACCGGCACGGACCTGCGCCGCGCGCTCTTCGAGAAGGTCAACGAGCTCTCGGCCGAGGACGTCGACCGCTTCGGGACGCCGAGCCTCGTGACCCGCGTCACGAACGACGTCAACCAGATCCAGGTCGCCGTCGCGCTCGGCATCCGCCAGCTCGTGCGCTTCCCGCTGATCGCCGTCGGCGCGATGGTCTCGGCGCTGCTCATCGACTGGCACCTGGGCGTCGTCTTCCTTGCCTGCACGCCGGCGATCGGGCTCGTCTTCTACCTCGTGATGAGCCGGTCGGTGCCCTACTTCCGCGTCATGCAGAGAAAGCTCGACAAGGTCTCCCTCGTCACGCGCGAGGCGCTCTCCGGCGTCCGCGTGATCCGCGCCTTCGGCCGCGAGCAGGCGGAGAAGGACCGCTTCTCCGAGGCCGCCTCCGACCAGGCGCAGACCGCGATCGACGTGGGGCGCCTCTCGAGCGTCCTCAACCCCGCGACCTTCCTCGTGATGAACCTCGGCATCGTCTGCATCCTGTGGGCGGGCGGCATCCGCGTCTACGCGGGCGAGCTCACGCAGGGGCAGGTCATGGCCTTCGTGAACTACATGATGCAGACGCTCACCTCGGTCGCCTACATCGCCAACCTCGTCGTCATATTCACCAGGGCCACGGCCTCGGGCCAGCGCATCATGGAGGTCCTCGACTGCGTGCCCAAGGTCACGGACGAGGGCAACCGGAGGCTCGCTCTGAGCGGGGGCGCGCCCGCGATCTCGCTCGCGGGCGTCGGCTTCTCCTACGAGGGCGCCAAGGTCCCCGCCCTTACCGGCGTGACGCTCGAGCTGGGGTGCGGCCAGACGCTCGGCGTCATCGGCGGCACGGGCTCGGGCAAGTCGACCCTGGCGCGCCTCCTCGCGCGCCTCTACGACCCCACGGAGGGCACGGTCCGGATCCTGGGGCACGACGTCGCCGCCTACCCGTTCGACCAGCTACGCGAGGTCGTTTCGATCGTCCCGCAGCAGGCCTCGCTCGTCTCGGGCACCATCCGCTCGAACCTCTCCTGGAGGGACGAGGGCGCCACGGACGAGGAGCTCTGGGACGCGCTCGAGGCCGCGCAGGCCGCGGACTTCGTGCGGGCCAAGCCAGCCGGCCTCGACGAGGTCGTGGAGGCGGGCGGCAGGAACTTCTCGGGCGGCCAGCGCCAGCGGCTCACCATCGCGCGGGCCCTCGTCGGCTCTCCCCGCATCTGCATCCTGGACGACTCCGCGAGCGCGCTGGACTTCAAGACGGACGCGCGCCTGCGCCACGCCCTGCGCGAGCGGGCGGGCGCCATGACCTCCGTGGTCATCTCGCAGCGCGTCTCCTCCGTCATGCACGCCGACCTCATCTGCGTCCTGGACCACGGGCGCATGGTCGGGCTCGGCACGCACGAGGAGCTCCTCGACGGCTGCCCCCTCTACCGCGAGATCGCAGAGTCCCAGCTCGGAGCCAAGGAGGTGGCCTAGGATGCCCAATCCCTACGCGGCAAGCGCGACGGCCTCGGCCGTCATGGCGACGGTGCGCGGCGGCAGCGGCGGCCCCAAGGGGCCGGGCGCCCCGGACGACCTGGACGTGAGCGGCTACGGTGCGGGCGTGGTCCTCAGGCGGGTCCTCGGCTACGTAGGCCCCCACGCCTGGTCGCTCGTCCTCGCGTTCCTGCTCAACGTCGTCTCGGTGCTCCTGCAGCTCTACGCCCCCATCCTCGTGGGGCGCGGGATCGACCGGATCGTCGCGGCGCGCGCCGTGGACTTCGTCGCGCTCGCGCCCGTCCTGAGGGAGCTCGCCGCCGTCGCCGCCGTGGCCGCCGCCACCAACTGGCTCGCGGGCTACCTCACCAACCGCCTCGCCTACGAGACCGTCCGCGACCTGCGCATCGACGCCTACGACAAGCTCCACGCGCTGCCGCTCTCCTTCATAGACGCGCACGCCCACGGCGACTTGCTTTCGCGCGTGGTCAACGACGTCGACCAGGTGGGCGACGGCCTGCTGCAGGGCTTCACGCAGCTCTTCTCGGGCATCGTGACCATTGTCGGCACGCTGGCCTTCATGTTCTCGATCTCCGTCCCGGTCGCCGTGGTCGTGGTCTGCGTGACGCCACTCTCCATCCTCGTGGCGAGCCTCATCACGCATTTCTCGGCCGAGAGCTTCAAGGCGCAGCAGGGCCTGCAGGGCCGACTCAGCGGCTACGCGGAGGAGATGATCTCGAACCAGAAGCTGGTGAGCGCCTTCGGGCGGCAGAGGGCCTGCGTGGGGGAGTTCTCGGGCATCAACGACGAGCTGTACGGCGTCGGCGTCAGGGCGCAGTTCGTGAGCTCCTTCTCCAACCCCTCGACGCGCCTGGTCAACAACGTCGTGTACGCCATCGTCGCCATGGTGGGCGTCTCGGCCGTGATCACCGGCTTCCCCTCGACGCTCAGCGTGGGCCAGGTCCAGAGCTTCCTCTCCTACACCAACCAGTACATGACGCCCTTCAACCAGATCTCCGCCGTCGTGACCCAGGTGCAGACCGCGTTCGCCTCGGCGCGGCGCCTCTTCGCGCTGCTCGACGCCACGGACGAGGAGCCGGACGCGCCCGATGCGGCCGAGCTCGCGGATCCGCGCGGCGAGGTCGCCTTCGAGGGCGTGGGGTTCGCCTACGACCGCGAGAAGGCCGCCCAGGGCGAGCTGCTGCTCCAGGACATAGACTTCAGCATGCCCGCCGGGGCGAGCTTCGCCCTCGTGGGGCCCACGGGCTGCGGCAAGACGACCCTCATCAACCTGCTGCTGCGCTTCTACGACGTGGACCGCGGCCGCATCATCGTGGACGGCTCCGACACGCGCCGCCTCACGAGGAGGAGCCTGAGGGCTGCCTTCGGCATGGTCTTGCAGGACACCTGGCTCTTCGAGGGCACCATAGCGGACAACATCGCCTACGGACGTCCGGACGCCACGCGCGATCAGGTCGTCGAGGCCGCCAAGCGCGCCCACGCCCACAAGTTCGTGGTCCAGCTGCCCGACGCCTACGACACCGTGGTCGGCGAGGGCGGCGGGATGCTCTCCGCGGGGCAGCGCCAGCTGCTCTGCATCGCCCGCGTCATGCTCGCCGACCCCGCGATCCTGCTGCTCGACGAGGCGACGAGCTCCATCGACACCAGGACCGAGCGCCAGGTCCAGCGCGCCTTCGACGAGATGATGGAGGGTCGCACGTCGCTGGTCGTGGCGCACCGCCTCTCCACGATCCAGAACGCCGACTGCATCCTCGTGATCCGCGACGGCAGGATCGCCGAGCGGGGCACCCACGAGGAGCTCCTCGCTCGCGGCGGCTTCTACGCCGAGCTCTACCGGTCGCAGTTCGCGGAGTAGCCTGCCCTGGGCGCCCGTCCGAGGGTACGGGGCCTGCCGTCCTTGTCGGCGGGTGCCAGCCCAGCGCGAGGAGGCAGGCTGGGCTAACATGTCCCCCAGCACGCAAGCCGACACTTTGGAGGAACCATGCCGATAGACGTCAGCACCACCGCGGTCCTCGTGATAGACGAGCTCGTGACGAAGGGCGACGACTCCCTCTACAACCCGTCCGAGGAGGAGCAGCGCGTGGTGGACAACAGCGCGCGCGTGCTCGAGGCCGCCCGGGCCCGGGACCTGCCGGTCGTCTTCTGCTGCGACCAGCACCTCCGCGGCCTTGACCGCGAGCTCGAGCTGTGGGGCGACCATGGCCTCAAGGGCGTCGCCGTCCCCAACCCGCTGCTGCGCCCGGGATCGGGGCGCCGCGAGTTCGTGATCCCCAAGCGCCGCTACTCGGGCTTCTTCCAGACGGACCTCGACCTCACCCTCCGCGAGCTGGGCGTGAGGTGCGTCATCGCCGTCGGCGAGGACACCAACATCTGCGTGCTCCACACCCTCGCCGATGCCTACTTCCTCGGCTACGAGAGCGTCGTGGTGGAAGACGCCACCCGCACCTTCCTGTGCGGGACGCAGGAGGCGGGCATCGAGCACTTCGAGCGCTGCTACGGCTCGAGGATCGTCTCGACCGAGGAGATCGTCTCGGAGCTCGCCGCGGCCGGGGCGGGGGAGTAGTGGAGAAGGACGCGCGCCCCGAGGCGACGTCCGGGGCAGTGCCCGTGACGGCGCCCGCACCTGCGGGCCAAAGGGCGGAGAAGACGGTCGCCGAGACCGCCGCCGAGGTGACCCACACCGTCCTCTACCAGGACATCAACGGCGTGGGGAGGCTCTACGGCGGCCGGCTGATGGAGTGGATCGACGAGGCGGCCGCCATCGTCGCCCGCCGGCACTGCGGCGGGTCCGTCACGACCGCCTGCATCGACCAGCTGCAGTTCCGCCACCCCGCGTACCGCAACGACATCGTGGACGTCGTGGCGCGCGTCACGTACGTGGGAAACACCTCGCTCGAGGTGAGGGTCGACTCCTACGTCGAGGACGTCCGCGACGGCAGCCGCGAGAAGATCAACCGCGCCTTCCTGACCCTCGTGCACGTGGACGAGCTCGGGCGGCCCCGCCCCGTGCCCTATGGGCTGAGGATGCTCACCGACGAGGAGCGCTCGGAGCACGACGACGCGCTCAAGCGGCTCGAGCTGCGCAAGCTCCGCCGCGAGGAGCACTACTAGGCCCGACCGGCCGGCCCCGCGGCGGGCGGGCTAGGGGAGCAGGAGCAGGGCCGCCAGCAGGCAGGCCTGCCCGACGCTGTTCGTGAGCTGCTCGACCCAGTTGGACCTCGCGTCCATCTGGTCCCGGTGCGAGCCGAGCCAGGCCATGAGGGCCATGCAGGCGACCCACGCAGCCAGCAGCGGGAGAGCGGGGAGCGAGAGCGCCGCCGCGAGCACGGCGGCCCAGTTGACGCGTGCGGTCAGGAGGCCCGCGGCCATGAGGGCGAAGCCCGTGGGCATGGTCCTGGCCATCTGGCGGGAGAGCGGCCTCACGTCCTTGTCGGCCAGCGCGACGAGGAGCTTCCAGAGCACCTTCCCCAGGGCGCCGACGGCCGAGACCGCGGCGCCCACGACGAAGAGGGGGCTCGCGACCCGACTTGCGACCACGAGCGTGGAGAGGCAGAAGAGCGCCACGGGGACGGCGTCCGCCAGGGCGAGGGGGAGCGTGAAGCCCTGGGGCGTGCCTTCCGCCCCTGCGCGTCCCCCGGCGTCCGCGCCAGAGTCGGACGGGTGCCTGTCGCCGACGTCGCGTCGCATGGTGCTCCTCCCCAGTCGCTGGGGCCCCGCCTGGTCCGGGGCGCCCGTATTGTGGGATATAGTAACCCCCACGTACGCGCGTCTCGCCCGACGCGAGCCGTCGGGCACCGGAAGGGAGTCACCTGTGCAGTTCTGGATCTTGTTCCTGCTCGCCCTGGCGGTGAGCTCCATGGGCTTCAAGAAGTTCGTCTGGTTCATCTCGCTGGGCTACGGGTTCTCGATCGCGGCCCTCGGCGTCGCGCTCGTCGTGATGTTCTGGGACGCGCTCACGCCGCCCACCGCCCTCATCTGCGCCCTCTTCGTCGCCTACGGGCTCTGCCTCGGCCTCTTCCTGCTGCACAGGGAGCACTCCTCCAAGGACTACAACCGGGTCATGAGGACGCAGGTCAACGACGGCTCCGGCCTGAGCCTGCCGGTGCGCGTTCTCATCTGGGCGACCTGCGCCCTCCTCTACGCCTGCGAGGTGAGCCCGGTGCTGTTCAGACTCGCAGCGGGAGGGGCGACGGGGCCCTCGACGGTGGCGGGCGCGCTCGTGATGGTCGCCGGCATCGCGCTCGAGTCAGTAGCCGACCTGCAGAAGTCCGCGCAGAAGCGGCGCGACCCGCACCGGTTCTGCGACAAGGGCCTCTTCTCCTTCGTGCGCTGCCCCAACTACCTCGGCGAGGTCCTCTGCTGGACGGGCGTCTTCGTCTCGGGCGCGACGGCGCTCTCCGGCCCCGCGCAGTGGGCGGCGGCGCTCTTCGGCTACGTCGGCATCGTGTACGTGATGTTCGGCGGCGCGCGCCGCCTCGAGATTCGCCAGAACCGCAACTACGGGGCCGACCCCGCCTACCAGGCCTACGTCAGGGCGACGCCGATCCTCATCCCGTTCGTGCCGCTCTACAGCGTCGAGCGCTTCACCTGGCTCAAGGGCTAGCGCGGGTCTGGATGCACGCGGAATCGAAGGTATCACCCGCGTAGAAAAAAGGCCAGGGCACCAAGCCCTGGCCTGAACGCTCGTGGTCGGGTGGACAGGATTTGAACCTGCGACCCCTTGACCCCCAGTCAAGTGCGCTACCAAACTGCGCCACCACCCGAGGTGAGAGACTCTGTCTCGCACAGGAAGAAACTCTAACACCCGCGCGCGGCAAACGCAACAGTTTTTTCTCGCCCTTTTCGCGCTTTCGGACCCCCTCGCCACCACCATGCGAGAAGTTCTCGCCCGTGTGGGCTAACCTAGGGGTTCCCTGACCGACGGGCCCAGCCCGGGGCGCGGCTCGCCGCCTCCCGCCCTGCCGCGCTCGCGCGAGGCGTCCCGGTCAGCCTCTCCTTCGTTCGTCCGCAGGCCGTGGGGGTCAAGATGTCGCTCGAATCCAGCCAGATTCTCTCGTATTGCGAGGAAGTCACGAAGTTCGCGTCGCAGGGGCCGGTCTCGTTCGGCATCGACGAGTGCGTCGCCGAGGTCGGCTTCGACGCGGTGCGCGCGGGCTACATACCGCACGAGGACGCGCGTCGCCTCATCGACGACTACGTCGCCCGGCCCGGCAGGTCGCTCGACCGAGCGGGCAGGATCCCCGTCGCCGTGTCGCTCAGGACCCTCGTCTTCGACGACCCGCGCCGCAAGAGCGCCGGGCTCCTCCTCATCTCGGCCATGCTCGACGTAAACGGCCGCCTCTCCTTCGTGAAGGGCCTGCAGTACCCCTGGATCCCGCTCGACCGGCTGAGCGGGGCCGGCCTCGACGCCCGCACGCTGGTGGTCTCGAGCCTCGAGGAGTACCGCGGCTGGCAGAGGGCGGCCCAGGACCGCTACCGCTCGCTCTCGACGTGGGGCGGCTACGTGGACCTGGCTTGTGCCATGTACGCCGGCATCGCGCACGTGGACGAGGACTACCTCGAGAGCGCGCCCTGCTCGGTCGACGCAAGGACCTGCTGCATCAAGGCGATCCTCACGCTGGACGCCTCGGCCATCCCCTCCGAGGTCTTCGCGGCGCGCCGCCGCTCCGCGGTGCCGCGGCCCGACGCCCTGGAGGAGGTGCTCCGCAGGCCGGGCGCGCCCGAGCTCCCGGAGCACGTGCCCGACGTGGCGGAGGCCGTCTTCGACCGCATCAAGGACAGGCGCGGCAGCATCCAGGCGCTCTCCGGCATGCCCGACGACGCCTACCGCGCGGTCTCGTCGCTCTCGGTGAGCCTGCCCTGGCACCTGGGCGTCGTGGAGGCGCCGATGGGGGAGTGCTCGAGCGCCCTCGCCTGCGCCCTCGCGTGCGCCTTCGTGACCGACGCGGCCGTGCGCGGCGCGGAGCAGCCCCGCGTCGTCCTCGCCACCCCCGACGCGAGGTGGCGCGAGGACCTCGAGCGCCAGCTCTCGCGCTACCTCGGCACGGGGTCGAGCCTGCTCGCGACCCCCTGGGTCCCCGGCCGGAGGGCGGAGTGGTCGCGCCGCCTGCGCGAGGCCTCCTACCTCGATGAGGTCGAGAAGGCCCTCGGCTCGAGGCCCCTCTCGGTCGCCAACGCCGCGATGGTCATCGGCCAGCGGCTCCGCAGGATCGACCAGGTCCGCTGCGAGCTCGTGGACGCCTACCGAGAGATGCAGCTCGCGAGCGACCTCGTGGCGCAGCAGGCCGACGGCCTCCTCTCGCTGGCGAAGCTCCGGCGCGACCTGCTGTGGGCGAACGGCCGCCTCGAGTTCTGGTCGGGCCTGCTCAAGGGCAACCCGCCCCGCAAGAAGGTCCTCTCCTCCGGCCTCGCCTCCCAGCGCGGCATCATCGCCTCCAAGGCGGAGCCGGGCGAGAAGATCGCGCACACCTACGCCAACCTCGACGACGTCTGCCACGCCTACCGCGCGGAGATCGCGGAGCTCGAGGAGAGGATCCGCCTCGCGAACCAGGAGGCCGCCAGACTGGACCTGAGGATCCGGCAGCACTCCGCCTACGGGACGGTCTGCTCAGAGCTCGTCGACGCCATCGCGGACGCCTGCCGCCTTGACTCCGGCGGGCGCGCCCGCCTGAACGCCCTGTTCGCCTCCGACAACCTCACGCCGCTGAGGCTCGAGCGTGCCCTCGACGCGACGGTGCGCGAGGTGGAGTTCTGGCTCGCGCTGCACCTCTTCGAGGCGCGGGCGTTCGAGTCCGGCGCGGACTTCGCCTGGTGCGAGGTGGTCGCCTACCAGCAGGTGCCCGCCCGCGTCAGCGGATCGTCGGTGGCGGACCCCATCGACCTGCTCGTCACCCTCGGCTCGGAGCGCATGCAGACGCCGCGCGCGCTCGCCTGCCTCGCGCTCGCCCGGCGCGCGGTCGTGGTCGGCGACCCGTGCGGGCTCAGGCCCAAGTGGGAGTTCGACCCGGCCACCGACCACGGCATCGGGGCGCTCTGCATGTCGGCCGAGGAGTACGACGAGCTCGTGGCGGAGGGCCTCAGCGCCTCGGCGCCCTCGACGCTGCTCGGCTGCGCCACAGCCTGCGCCGCGCGGACTCCCTCGGTCATCCGCGAGTGCGTCGCCTGCCTCGACGACGCCCCCGCCGACCTTCGGGCCTTCAGGGCCGACGCCTTCTACGGCCGCGGCGACGCCGGCCAGGAGGGCGCCGTGGACAAGACGGCCCTGCCGCCCCTCCAGGTGCACCGCGTCAGGTCCGAGGCGCGTTCGGTGGGGCACAGCCTCAACAACCCCAGCGAGGCAAGGGCGCTCGTGCGCTGGGTGGAGGAGAACCTCGACGCCATAGCCGCGCTCGAGGGGACCCGGCGCGAGCCCGTCGAGGGCACGTCCCTGCGCGACGCGCAGCCCGCGCCCGGCTCCCGGCCGGCGCGTCCCGTCCGCCCCGTGCTCGTGCTGACGCCCTTCACCGCCCAGCGCCACCTCATCGAGGAGGAGCTGCGCTCGGCGGGCCCCGAGGTCGCGCGCAGGTGCGAGGTGGCGATCGTCCGCGAGCTCGGCGCCCGCAGGGCACCCGTCGTCGCCCTCTCGATGGCGGACTCCGTCTCGGGCATCGAGCAGCGCTACTTCGGCGGCGTCGACGCCATACTCGCCGTCGCGAGCGCGGCCGCGAGCGACTGCCTCGCGCTCTTCTGCGACACGAGCTGGGTCGCCGGCGCCACCGGCACGCCCGGCAGGTCGCTGGTGCAGCTCTCGGCTCACGCCTCGCTCGAGGACGGCCCGGCCGACGAGCCCGACCCCTCGGGCGCAGACGCGGCCGCGCTCGCGAGCGGGCGCCTCACGCTGGAGGAGATCCTCCGCGACCTCCGGCGCACGGGCTCCGTCATAGCCGAGGTCAGGCCCGGGGAGGCGTATCGCTGGCTCGAGGAGGACGGCCTCGTCATGCGGGCGCGTGCGCGGAACGGGCGGCTCGCGTGGGTGCCGACCGCACGCGGGCTCGAGGCCGGCATCCGCATCGAGCAGGGCGCCGACGACGGGATGTCCTGCTCCTTCCTGCCCAGCTCGCAGGGGTGCGTGCTCGCGAGCGTCCTCAGGCGCACGGAGTAGCCCCCGTCTGCCGCCAGGCGTCCCCGAGGCGCCTCTGACGGCCTCGCCCACGGGCGGGATTCGGCGTGAAGCCGGGATATGCGCGAGTCGATGGGATAAGATACCATGCTGTATGCATCTGCAGGCGCAACGAAAGGCCTCCATGAGCTCCAAGAAAGAAAAGGCGACCTCCACGATCAAGCAGATGGTCGCTCCGGACGCCGCGGAATCCCAGAGGGCCGGCACCACCACGGCGCCGGTCGGCACCTCCGACAACCCCTCGCACAAGGTCTTCACGGTGGCGAACGTCATCACGGTCTGCCGTTTCGTCCTCACCATCGTGTTCCTCGTGCTGTTCGTGAACCACGAGAACCGCATGGTCGCCCTCGCCTGCTACGCCATAGCGGCGCTGACGGACTTCCTCGATGGCCAGGTCGCGCGCAGGACGCAGACCGTGAGCTGGCTCGGCAAGGTCATGGACCCGATCATGGACCGCGTGCTGCTCTTCACGGGCGTGCTCGGGCTGATGGTCACCGGCGAGCTGCCCATCTGGGTCGCCGTCTTCGTGATCGGCCGCGACGCCTACCTGGGCATCGGCGCGCTCGCGCTCCAGCGCTACCGGAAGCGCCCCGTCGACGTCGTCTACATCGGCAAGGTCACGACGGCGCTCCTCATGTTCGGCTTCGTGGACCTGCTGCTCGGCGTGCCGCAGCTTCGGCCGCTGGGGCTGGTGGGCGCCTCCTGGCTGCCCTTCCTCAACTCCGAGCCCGCCGCCCTCGGCATCGTCTTCGTGTACGCGGGCGTCGTATGCTCGACGATAACCGCCTGCATCTACACGCGCGAGGGGCTCAAGATCAGGCGCGACGCCCTTGAGGGACAGGGGCGCTAGCATGCGGCTCTCCTCTGCGACGCGCATGGCCCCGCGCGCCAAGCGGCCGCCGGCGTCCTGCGCCGCCTTCGCCGCCAGCCTTGCCGCGGCGTTCGCCATCCTCGTCGGCGTCCTCGCGCCCACGCGCGCCCTGGCCGCAGACGGCCAGGAGGCACCCACGCTCACCGAGGCGCAGGCCGCCATCGTGGTGGACCAGGCGGGCAACGTGCTCTTCTCCAATAACGCGGACCAGGAGTTCCCGATGGCCTCCATCACGAAGGTCATGACGGCGATCGTCGCGCTCGACTCCGGCAAGTCCTTGGATGACGTCTGCACGATCACCGACGCCAACCTCGGCGGCGAGGCGCAGGCCGCCGGATACGTGGAGACCGACGCCCCGACCTTCCGCGAGCTGCTGAACGCCATGCTCGTCTACTCGGCGAACGACGCGGCCTACAACATAGCCGTCAACGTCGCCGGCTCGGAGGCGGCCTTCGTCGAGCGCATGAACGCGAAGGCGCAGGAGATCGGCATGACGCATACGCACTTCGTGAACAGCCACGGCCTCGAGGACGACGCCCACTACTCGAGCGCGGAGGACCTCGTCAGGATGGGCCGCTACGCCTTCGAGAACTACCCGCTCATCTCGCAGACGGTCCACCAGACCTCGACCGTCGTCACCGCCAACGGCACGAGCGCGCGGCTCTACTCGACGGACGCGCTCATGGGCGTCTACCCGGGCATGCGTGGGATAAAGACCGGCAAGGTCTCCACCGGCACGACCTTCCTCGGGGCCAGCGAGCGCAACAACGTGCAGCTCTTCACCGCCGTGCTCGGCTGCACCACGGACGAGGGCCGCTTCACGGACACGCGGAGCCTCATGGACTGGGCCTACCAGACCTACCAAAAGCGCCTGGTCGCGCGCACCGGCTGGACGCTGGCGCTGCACCCGTACGCCTACGACCTCGGCCTCAGGGTGGCGGAGTCGCCCATGCTCGACGCGACCTTCTCCGTCTGGCCCGACGGCGGCTACCTCTCCTACACCACCACGCGCCTCAGTGCAGGCTCTCTCCTCGAGCCCGGCGCCCTGACCGGCGCCACCACGTGGGAGCAGTCAGGACGCACGCTCGGCAGCGTCGTCCTGGGGACCTCGCGGCTCGTGAGGCGCTCCTCGTGGCCGGTCTTCTCGCTCCCGCTCTTCTCCGAGACCGAATACGGCGCCAGCTAGCGGCAGCAGAGAAGGACCTGCCACGGCAACATCCGTCACCAACCTGCGAGGCGATCGTCCCATGTCCCAAGAGCGCGACTTCTCCCGTGCGCCCGGCTCGGCGCGCATATCCGTCCTCTACGAGGAGCACCTCCTGCTGAGCGCGAGCTTCGGAGACCGGCTCGCGTCGCGGCCGCCCGTCCCGAGCGCCTACGGCGATGGCGTCGGCGAGCGCGACGCGCTCGAGCGCGGCACGGCCCTCTCCGACCTGTCGGGCCTCTCGTGCCTGCTCTTCAGCGGCCCCTCCGCCACGGCCTTCGCCCACACCGCCTTCGCGGGACGCGAGCTCGCGGTGGGGGAGTGCGCGTACGAGTGCGTCCTCATGGGGGACGGGAGGCTCGCCTCGGTGCCGCTCCTCGCGCGCACGGGCGACGCCGAGTTCGCCGTCCTCGACGCCTCGCCGCGCGCCCAGCTGCTCGCGTCCTGGCTCTCCTTCCTCGCCAACGTTGAGAGCGGCGGGGTGGAGCCCTTCTCGGACCTCGTGGCAGAGAACGTCACGGGCTCCCTCGTGCCGCTCCTGCTCGCCGGCGCCGACGCCACGCGCGTCGCCTCCGACTACCTGCCCGAGGGCGCCGCGCTGCCCGCGCGCGGGCAGATCCGCAGCATCGCGCTCGACGGACGGATAGCCTCGCTCGTGGCGCGCGTGGACCCCGCGGCCGCTCGCGCCGCAGGCGCCCCCGCCTACCTGCTTCTCGTCCCTCCCGATGACGCGCGCGCCGTCTGGAGGAGCCTGCTCTCCTTCGAGAGCGTGGCGCCCGTGGGCTCAGAGGCGCTCCGCCAGCACCTCGCAGACCGGCTCCCGTGGGCCTCCTGGCTCGGGGTCGTCGGCGGGGACGTCGCCAACGCCGGCGCGGAGGGCCCTCTGGCGGCGCACGACCTCGTGGCCGCCGGGCTCGCGCGCCCGCAGATGGACTTCGTGGGCGCCCGCGGGCTCGCGTAGGGCGCGCTTGTGGAAGAATCGGCTCAGCATCGGCTCGGGCCCGGCGGAGAGGCGCCGGGCGGCCCACGACAGCGAGGTGACGCATGAAGTACGCGATAAGCGCCGCGGACGTGCCGGACGCGCTCGGACGCTACTCACAGGGGACGACCGCCGGCAGGCTGATCTTCTCGGCCGGCCAGGTAGGCAGGGACGCCGAGGACCCGGACGTGCTCGTCGACGGAGGGCCGGTCGCCGAGTGCGAGCGCATCTGCGATATCTTCGAGAAGCTCCTCGAGGAGGTGGACTGCTCCCTCACGGACGTGGCGGCGATCACCGTCTACCTCACCGACCTCGACTACGCCGACGCGGTCGACGCCGTCCTGGGCAGGCGCTTCGGCACCCCGGGCCCGGCGCGCACGGTCGTGGAGGTGAGCGCGCTGCCCATGGCGGCCCGCATAGAAATGGACTTCGTTGCCTGCCGATAGCGCTATGATTGACTCACTACGCAAATTTTGAGGGGAGCCACGCAATGCCGACCAACAAGGACAACATGGGTGCGACCGAGATATTCCGCATGCCCTCCGCGGATTCCACGGTCCCTGACCTGATGGGCGAGAACGCCCTGGTACACCCGACCCTTACCATCGTGAAGGGGCCCTCGACCGGCCAGGTCTTCGAGCTGGACGAGAGCGACATCACGCTCGGGCGAGACCCCAAGAACAGCGTCTTCCTGAACGACATGACGGTCTCCCGCAAGCACGCGCACATCGACCTCACCGGCATCGCCTCCGGCTACGCCTCCATCGAGGACCTGGGCTCGCTCAACGGCACCTGGGTGGACGGCGCCATAGTCAACAAGGCGCTCCTGAAGGACGGCTCCACGATCCAGATCGGCACCTTCCGCATGATCTTCCACACCAACCGCCGTCCCAAGAGGGTCGAGACGGGCGCGTAGATATGCCCGACGCCGGATACGTGACAATCGGCAAGGTCGTGAAGCGGCTTCAGGCCGAGTACCCCGACCTCTCCGTCTCCAAGGTGCGCTACCTTGAGGACGAGGGTCTGCTCACCCCGTCGCGCACCTCCGGCGGCTACCGCCTGTACTCCCAGCACGACATCAGGCGCCTCGAGGCCATCCTCTACCTGCAGAAGAACCGCTTCCTCCCGCTGCAAGTCATCCGCGAGGAGCTCGACAAGGCGGACGCCGGCGAGCCGTCGCTTCTGGACTCGCTCAACCGGGTTGACGCCGGCACCGCGCCGGCTTCGGGGCCGTCCCCCCTCACGACCCCGCTCCCGACCTCGCACACGGCCGTCGAGGACGTCGACTCCCAGGACGTGGTGGAGAAGTTCCACCCCATCAATCACGTCCCGGAGCTCATCGGCGTGCCGGTGAGCTTCGTGCGCCAGCTCTCCGAGGCGGGCGTCATCACGATGCGGCGCTCCCCGCGCGGGCGCGACCTCGTGGACGGCCGCGACTTCGCCCTCATCCGCGCCTGCAACGAGCTCGGCCGCTACGGCATCCAGCCCAAGAACCTCCGCTGGTACGTGCAGGCCGCCAACCGCGAGAGCGGCACCTTCGAGCAGGCCCTCGTCTCGTTCGGCGCGCGCAGGGGCGGCGGCGTCGAGGCGGAGGACACGCCCGAGCAGCGCCAGCAGTTCGACAACGCCCTCAACAACATGCTCGCCCTGACGGACGCCGTCAGGGACACCCTCATACGCAGGAGGCTCAAGAGCCCGCACGACGGGCCGGAGGCCAGATAGCCGCCCCGGGCGGCTCCCGGACCGCCAGGAGACAGCCCCTGTCCCGGCGTGCGCGGGGCTGCCCTCGAGACTTGCACGAACCTCGCACGGGACGCTCGCGACCACAGAGAAAGGAAGACCCTTGTCCAACTTCGAGTTCGAGAACCTCATCGTCAACATCCCCGACTACCCCGAGCCCGGCGTCATCTTCAAGGACATCACGCCCCTGCTCGCCGATCCCCAGGGCCTGGCCGCCGCCATCGACCAGATCTCCGACCACTTCATGAAGGCGGGCATCACCAAGGTCGTGGGCGCCGAGGCTCGCGGCTTCCTCGTGGGTGCGCCCGTCGCCTACCGTCTGGGCGCCGGCTTCGTCCCCGCGCGCAAGCCGGGCAAGCTCCCGCGCGAGGTCTACTCCCAGGAGTACGCGCTCGAGTACGGCACCGACGAGCTGCAGGTCCACAAGGACAGCATGGGCCCGGACGACAAGGTCCTCATCGTGGATGACCTCGTGGCAACTGGTGGCACCGCCGTCGCCACGGCCAAGCTCATCGAGCAGACCGGCGCCAAGATCGTGGGCTTCTCCTTCATCCTCGAGCTGTGCTACCTCAACCCCCGCGAGGAGATAGCGAAGGAGTACCCGCAGGAGGTCTACACCCTCATCGACGTGCACTAGCGCGGGACATGAGCCACGGGTCGCCCCTCGGCGGAGAAGGGCGACCCGTGGTGTTTTCTTGGCCGGCCTTCAGATGTACTAGGATGTGAGGAACTGTAGGCAGGGAGAAAGGCGCATCCATGCGTTTTTGCAGGCGACTCGTCGTCTCCATCTCGGCGGCGGCCATCATCGCGGCTGGCATTGCACCAACCAGCGCGCTCGCCGAGGACCTCGACTCCGCGCGCTCCTCGCTCGACGCGTACGGCCGGAGCCTCTCGGACTACCAGACCGCGCTCTCGACGAGCTCGGAGGACCTCGAGGGCATCAAGGGACAGATCTCGCAGAAGCAGCAGGAGATCGACGACACGCAGGCTCGCTACGACGCCGTCAAGGCGCGGCTCTCGGAGCGCATGCGCGCCAGCTACATGGATGGCAACACCACCATGCTCGACGTGGTCCTGAGCTCCGACAGCTTCGAGCAGTTCGTGAGCAACGTCTACTACCTCTCCAAGGTCAACCAGAACGACAAGAGCACGCTCGAGCAGACCAAGGCGCTGAGCGACCAGCTCTACGCCGAGAAGTGCGACCTCGACGCCCGAGAGGCCGCGGCCGAGCAGGCCGTCGAGGACGCCCAGAGGATGGCGGACGAGTACTCCTCCAAGCTCGCCGAGGTCCAGTCCTACTACAACGCGCTGCCAGATGACGTGAAGCAGGCCATCGCCGACGAGGTGCAGAGCCGCGCCGCTGCGGACGGGATCCAGACGACGAGCCAGGGCGTGGTTACGGACACGCTGCTCAACGCCGTGTCATCCGTGGCCCAGGCCAACTACCGGCAGGCCGAGGCGAGCGGTGACTACTCCAGGGTCCAGGGGGATGCGGCCATCTCCACGACGGCCGGCGCGGTCAGCGCGGGCGGCGGCGACGCGAGCGTCTTCGCAGGCTCCGCTGGCCAGACCTCGGGCGGCTCCGCCTCAGGCTCCGGCTCCTCGAGCGCGAGCAGGGGCTCCGCAGGGACGTCGGGCTCCACGGGAGGCTCCTGGCTCGACCGCGCGAACTCCTACCTCGGCACGCCCTACGTCTACGGAGGGTCCAGCAGCTCCGGCACGGACTGCTCGGGCTTCGTCAACCTCGTCTACGGCGGTTCTCGCGGGCGCACCACCTACGACATGATGAGCTCCGCGCAGGGCGACGGCACTTGGCACACGGACTTCGACAACATGCAGCCCGGCGACGTCATCATCACGAGCGGTGGCAACCACGTGGGCATCTACGCCGGCAATGGCAAGATGTACAACGCCACCAAGCCGGGGGAGGACGTACGCCTGAGCGACCTCACGTACTTCGACAAGGTCGGCTACATCCCGGGCTCCCAGTACTAGCCGCGGGCTCGCGGGGAGCTGGCCTCGCCCGAGGGGCGGGTTCGCCAAGAAGAACCCGCGCTTGCCACGGGAGGCGTGGGGTGCTACATTAGTTCTTGCGCGTCAGAGAGACGCATCCGGGTGGTGGCGCAGTTTGGTAGCGCACTTGACTGGGGGTCAAGGGGTCGCTGGTTCGAATCCAGTCCACCCGACCACGAAACCGCAGGTCAGAGGCTTAAGCCTCTGACCTTTTTCTTTAGGTGTCCTATTTTGTGTCCTATTTGTGTCCTGTAAAACGTGCAACTGGCTTCTTCTGATGTCCCGAAATGTCCTATTTTGCAATAGGGGGAAACTCCTCGGCGAACGGTTGCGCTGTGCGTCTTCGTGCAGTATCGCCACATCAGTAATGCGTCAGTTTGCGCGCCTCCGCGGGGCTCCCAAGCCGGCCTGCGCGCATGAGGTCAGGCCGCCGTTCGACCTCTCGCCTTCGCATAGTGGCTCGTCTGTCGACAAGTGCCCGGGACTCTGCACGCAGCATACGAACCATCGGTCTGCCTTATGTATTCTCGGCTTGGGCGCTTGTGAAGGAACCGTGGCGTCCTGGGGGAATTCCCGGCCATTGCGGACGACGCGGACAGCGGGGACAGGCCGGCAGACGCGGCCAGAGGCACCGACACCAGCGGATAGCATGCGAATCGTCAGGTAACCCAAGGGCGTCACGCTCCATCCGGGGATGGGAGGTGACACCAGATGAGGGAAGGCGACACGCATGCAGGAAGAGCAGACACCAGACCTCTCCCGGATGAACCGGCCGCTCAGCACGCAGGAGGTCTCGCGGTACCTCGGGCTCTGCGAGCGCCAGGTCCTGCGCATGGTCCATAACGGGCAGATCCCAGCAAAGAAGTTCGGCCACAACTGGTACTACTCGCCAAGGAAGATCGCCCAGCTGGTCGGGATGCTGGACCAATGACGCCGCCCATGGGAGTGGCCTCATGCGTTTTCCGCGAAGGCTGCCGTTGCAGAAGCTTGCAGAAGGCTGTCCCGTGGCCTGCCGACGGGGGATGCTCCATCCCACCGTATCCTCGCTGTCGAGGGGCAAGGGGGTCCAGATGAGTCATCGGGAAATCAGAAGCAGCTTGGACATGATATCGGCGGACGAGGCCGCGAGGATCCTCAGGGTCTCCCCGAGGACGGTCAGGCGGCTCTGCATGGACCGGAAAATCCCCGCCGTCAAGGTGGGCAGCCAGTGGCGCATCGACAGGACGGAGCTCATGAGGACGCTCGCCAGGGACAGCAGGATGTCCTGCTGGCTCGGAATGGATGGCAAATAGGCTCGGATCCCGTCTGCGGTCGGTCTCGCGCGGCGTCTCGAATGGAGCTGATCAGAGATGAGACAGACCACAAACGCAGAGAGAATCAACGGCAGCCGCAGCACCATCCTCATCAAGGAGTACTACTCCGTCGAGGAGGTCTCCCGCCTCCTGCACATCAGCGAGAGGACGGTTAGGGAGCTCGCGCACCGCGAGGAGGACCCACTCCCGTTCCGGCTCCTCTTCGGGCAGCAGAGGAACTCCTTCATACACCGCGAGGACCTCATGGACTGGCTCGAGTCGAACTCGCAGCTCGTCCGGGACGCCGCGAAGAAGCAGATGGGCCAGGCGTGATGCAAAGGCACTCGGCCGGCGAGTTCGCCACGGTGTACCGCTTCATGACAGAGGGGCTGGGGCTCCGGGGATCCGACCTCCTCGTCTACGCGAGGATCTTCAGCTTCTGCCAGGAGGAGAGCGGCACCTACTTCGAGTCGGCCGATAGCTGCGCCGCGTTCCTGAACATGTCGGAGAGGCAGGTAAGAAGGTCCCTCGGGAACCTCGTCTCGAGGGACCTCATAGCGGAGGCCGCCGACGCCGAGACGTGCCCGAGGGGCAGGGCCTTCGTCCTCCGCAGGGAGGCCGTCAGCGCGGCGATAACGCGCGTGGAGGGCGGCGAGACCACGGACAAATTGTCCGCGGACAAGGCGGGAAGCGGACATATTGTCCGCGGCTCCGGACATCCTGGCCACGGACGCGGACAGATTGTCCGCCCCTATATAGATAGAAGAGAAGAGTAGAACGAGTCTCATACGAGAGACCGGAGAGGAGACGGGCGTCGTGGACTCGGTTGGCAGGATCGGCGCGGACGCGGAACGCGGCGGGCGGGAGCTGTGTCGCCAGGCGCTCGTGACGCCAGAGGAGGCGCTCGCGCGGGGGCTGGTCCGCGAGGTCCCGCCTCCCGCGAGGTGCGCGCACTGCGGGAGGCCGCTCAGGCCGCTCGGAGTCCCCGTCTTCGGGGGCGTCGCCTGGGTGTCGCACGAGCCATGCGAATGCGACGGGGCCGAGCGCGAGAGGAGGGAGGAGGAGAGGAGGGCCCTGGACGAGATGGCCGCGGAGAGGGAGCGCAGGCTCGAGAGGTCGGGGATCCCGCTCAGGTTCCGAAAGGCGACCCCGACCGAGGCCCGGTGCGCCGCCTATGCGGACGCCCTTCCCGGGTCGGGCCCCAACGGGCTCTTCATCCACGGCCCGGTCGGCACGGGGAAGACCCACAACGCGGCGGCGGTCGCCATAGCGGCCTCGGACCGAGGGCTGAGGACCGTCTTCACCTCGGCAATCACCATATTTTCGAGCATCAGGGAGACCTTCGACGGGGGAGGCTCGAGCAAGAGGGCCCTCGAGAGGTACTCGTCGTGCGAGATGCTGGTTCTGGACGACCTGGGCAAGGAGTCCAGCTCGAGGTGGTCCCTCATGACGCTGTTCACCATCGTCAACGCTAGATACGAGGGAATGAGGCCGACCGTCATCACGTCGCAGTACACGCTGGGACAGCTGAGGGCGAGGATGGCATCGACGGGAGAGCCGGAGACCGCCGCCGCGATAGTCTCGAGGATTGCGGCGACGTGCAAGGACGTTGGGCTTTCTGGCCCAGACATGAGGAAACGGGCATGCGAGCAAGTGATATCAGAGTACGACGGTAATCATAGCCTTGGAAACCGTAGATCTGGGCTCGACTGCTTTCGATGACTCCCCATAAAGCTTGTCTCTGAGGTCCCGCATGAGGTGCGACTTGATTTTCTCTGTTGCAGCTTACGTCCCAGCCCCAAGACCTACATCGCAACTATTTCGAGATGGCCACGAGAATGGCCCGAAGATAGATCAATGTCAGGGCTATAAGCTACAGCTACGCCATCGAGGTCCGTATTCGCAGACAGGTTCCCGTGTACAGTCTCGTTTGGAGAAAAATTCCCGCTAACCATGTTGTCGAAATATGCATCGATTTCCTCGCTGGATAGAGAGGGATTAATTGCCAAAACAACGTCACGGAATGCGTCCCTCATCCCCTTGACGCCTTCATCCGCATTGTCATTCGTCTCGGTTATCGTGACATCAATCTTGTCCGTATCATCAGCGTGTAGCAATTCGAAGTAATACGTGTAGCTGTAGGCGTAGTACTTTGTCCGAATGTTGCCCTTTTCAATGTCAGTAAGCGGACTGCTGCTGATAGCGTTATATGAGCTTATAAAGTCGTTCACCACCGAGTCATCCGCGAGGACTGTGTCGGACTCATCTGTCGACTTGGCCGATTCCTCTTCGGAGGAACCATCTCCTGAATTATCGGTTTGTTCCTGGCTGGTTTGCGAACTAGAGTTACCAGAATCCGTTTGACTTTGTGTTCCTCTATTTCCGCCAATAATTCCAATCAGAAGTATTACCACGACCACGATGAGTATCGTCTTGCCCTTGCCCTTGCTTGATTTTTTCATTGACTTGCCAACCTCTCCTCATCGCCGTTGATATCCGACACTCTCTCATACCAGTGTTACGACATCCGTCTGAGTTCTAGGCCTTTCCATTCCTAGATATCTCTTAAATGGACTGGCCAAGTTTTCCCGCTTTCAGCAGACCAGCATGATATTTGGAGAGCAGATTGTCCACCGCGGACAACGCGGCCCATACGGACAGCCGCCTCGCATTGAATCGTAGGCGGCGGGCCGCAACCGGCACCCAGCACACGACGAGAGAGACAGGCCGCGCGAGCCGGCCCGTCCACGAGCCGCCCGCCATGGAGGGGACATGGCAGACGACTTCGGCGACGACGCCGGCCGGCAGATATTCGACTGGGCGCTGCGACTCGGCCTGGAGGGGTACCGCCGCGGCGGAGGCCCCGCGGGGCAGCACACCGTCGAGGAGGCGATAGGGCGTCTCGAGGCCGCGCTGGAGAACGCCAGGGACGCCGTCGGCGCTTCCACGGATTCCCCGGCCGAGGCGCGACAGGAGGTCCGGACAGACGCGAGGTTCGCCCGCCTCGACATGTCGGAGTTCGCCGAGCTCGAGGACGGGCAGAGGGTAATCTCCGCGGTGGACGCAAAGCTCACGGCAAACGACATATGGCACGGGATGACGGAGGACGGCGGCACGCCCTGGCTCGTCTTCAAGACGGTCGACGCGCCGGCGGTCGCGTCGACCTTCGACCAGCTCGTATCGGACACGAGGGAGGCCGCGAGCAGGGCCGCGGAGCGGATCCGCCAGGAGCGGGAGCGGGAAGGCGGGTCCCGCGGCGCCGACCGCGACCGGGAGCCCCTCAAGGAGAGGGCGGAGCGTGCGAGGAGAGCCTCCGAGGCCCAGTCGCATGACACGGAACGCGACCGCGCGCCGGAGCAGAACCGCGTGGAGACGAGGTCG
>Ga0256406_1001830_pt1 | contig 32644 bp, 29 predicted proteins | sample RumenRJG_03DNA_FD_185986 | JGI IMG/M metagenome (GOLD analysis project Ga0256406, IMG submission 185986) | Bovine rumen microbial communities from Lethbridge, Alberta, Canada - RJG_03 | ecosystem: Host-associated > Mammals > Digestive system > Stomach > Rumen | place: Canada: Alberta | collected...
GTGTACCTTTGTTCATAGTTACTTAATATTTTGCAATTACAAAGGTAACTAAAAGGGCTGATACCTCGTGAGAAGTGTCAGCCCTAATTTTGTACAATCAAAAAAGTTTTAGCGGACAGCAATAAAATACATTACGGTTTTCTTCAAGATAACTAACGATGTCGGAGATGTCGACTGCACGGGGCATTTTATTGGCACCGGGCCGCTCAAACAATACGAAACGGCATCGTGGGACTGGGATAGTTCAACGTATTTTACGTCCGGTGACTCTTCAAAGATGAAGATTACGCGTGTTGTCCTTACATGGATGAACGGCAAAAAGCAGGCTATTCCGGATAATTATCTGTGGTTCAACGAGGATGAAGATTAGCCGTGGTATTAGCCAAGCATGTTCCTCGCCTTCATTTCGAGGTACTTGTTTATCACGTTGACTGATAAATTCTCAGGCAGAGTGAGAAGTGCCGTGATGCCGTTCTGCCTTAGTTCGGAAACGATTAGGCGCTGTTCGGCTGCGTATTTTCGTGCTATGGTCTGCTGATAGAACTCCTCGTTGGTTTCCGGTTTGCGTTCAACGAACTCGCGAAGTTCCCTGTCCTCAAAGAAAACGACCAGTAGCCGATGACGGCGGTCAAGCTGTCGTAAATATGGCAACTGTCTTTCGAGGCTCGTCTTATCGAAGAAACTGGTGTAAAGGATAAGCAATGAGCGGCGGGTTATATGTCGATTGACATAATCAACAAGAGCGGAGAAGTCGCTTTCGCCGAATGTTGCCTTCTCCTTATACAGTGCTTCGAGGATTGACTGCATTTGTCCTCCCTGCCGACTAGCGGGCAACGAGGTCTCGACACCATCGCAGAAAGTCAGCAATCCGGCCTTGTCCTCCTTCGACATAGCAACGTATGAAAGCACTAGCGATGCGTTTATCGAGTAGTCGAGCAGTGTCATGCCGCGCCACGACTGCCTCATTACGCGTCCTTTATCAATCACATTGAACACCTGCTGCGACCTTTCCTGTTGGAAAACATTCACCATGAGCTGATGGCGGCGCGCCGTTGCCTTCCAGTTTATGGAGCGATAGTCATCGCCAACGACATAATCACGGATTTGGGAGAAATCTGTATTGTTTCCTATTCGGCGTATTCGCTTTATTCCCAGGTCTGTAAGTCTGTCGCTGATGGCAAGCAACTCGTATCTGTGAAGCATAAGGTAAGAGGGATATACCTTCACTTCTGTCTCACTGCCAAGCGAATACCGCCTTTCCACTAATCCCAAAACAGTCCGCACGAATACCCTTATCAATCCGAATTTGTAGCTTCCCCGTTCGGTCGGACGCAACTTATAAATAATGTTTTTACCTTCTTTTCTTTGCAAGGACAATGCAAAAGACATGTTCCTATCTTGAAATTCAACTGGTATTTCGTCAATGACAGAAAGTTTGATGGAGTAGGGGTACGAGCTCTCTAAGCGCAAATCGACTTCGTTGTCATCACCGTTTGAGAACCGCTCAGCCATAGTCCGCCGTGCCGTGATTCCTTTTTTGTATCTCCAAAGCAATGTGCAATCAATGACGAAAGCAATCACGATGAGCCACAGAAACACCTTTCCAACTTCAAAGAGAAGTGGAACGGCGGCTCCGGCGGCGCACAACGCGCATGCTATAGCCAGTAGAATATATAGTCGTTTGGTAAGGAACATTATACCGTTATTTCGAAATTCTCATGCCGTTATTTAGGTACTTCGACCCTGTCCATCAGTTTTGTGGCAACCTTGAACGGCGTCAGACCCTCCATTTCCGCCTCAGCAGTGAGCAGCAGACGATGTTGCAGAACGTAAGGTGTAACCGTCTGTATGTCTTCTGGCGTCACAAAGTCGCGTCCCGACATCAAGGCTGTTGCTTTGGAAGCCATAAGTATGCCGATACTTGCACGCGGTGAGGCGCCAAGATATACCGCCCGGCTTGTCCGTGTCATACCTGCGATGTCGGTAATGTAGCCAAGCAAGCTGTCGTCGATGTGAATTGAAGGAACCATTTCTCTCATTTGCCTCAGCTCTTCATTTGTAATTACCGGTGACGGAACATCTTCCGTGGTCTGATTGGTATGCCTCCGCAACACTTCTATTTCTTCGTTGCGCTCAGGATAGCCCATAGTGACCTTCATGAGGAAACGGTCGAGTTGCGCCTCGGGCAACCTGTATGTTCCTTCCTGTTCTATTGGGTTCTGCGTTGCGATAACCGTGTAGATGTCATCCATGCTGTGTGTAATGCCGTCTATTGTGACCTGACGTTCCTGCATGACCTCGAACAGAGCCGATTGGGTCTTCGCCGGGGCTCGGTTTATTTCGTCAGCAAGGACTATATCGGCAAAGGCTGGCCCCTCGTGGAAGTCAAACTCCTGTGTTTTCATGTTGAAAACCGTTGTTCCGAGGATATCGCTTGGCATCAAATCAGGCGTGAACTGTATGCGGCTGAAGCGTGCTCCGATGAGACTTGCTACCAAACGGGCAAGCCGTGTCTTAGCAACGCCGGGCACACCTTCTATCAACACGTGTCCGTCAGCAAGCAAACAAGTCAAGATAAGGTCAACAGCCTTATCCTGTCCGACGATGACTTTCGATATGCTTTCCCGTATTCTGTCAATCTTTTCGCTGAAAGCAGCGATGTCGTTGGTTTGTTCCATATATCTTTTCCCTTTGTTTTTATCTTATTGAATTTGCTCCATACAAATTCTGAAGTTCCTTATGTAAGTCTCTCCGTGATGTCGTTCATCGCTTTGATGAGTCTCTGCATGTCATCGTCAGTTATATTTCCCTCGTATACCGACGCAATTCTGAGCTCACGGATGATACTGTCTATTTTGTCCTTTGGTATTCCCGTCTTGTGGGAAAGAGCTGAGAAAGTGTGCTCGTTGTCGGCAGTATCCGTTACGTCAAGTCCTGTCAGACGTTGCACATCATCTGCAAACAGATACCATCGCTTCTCAATCAAGTCACCGTTGCGATGCTTCTGATAGAACAGACTTCCTATCATGCGGATGAAACGAAGGTTATGATTGGCTGGCTTGGTGATTGTCGGTATTGCCCTTTGCCGTCTCCGCGCCGTGAAAATGAAGAAAAGCAGAATGCCGATAAGCACAATCCACAGTGCTATCCTCAACGGCGGACGCTCCAGCAGTTCCCGTGTTGGCGACTGGCTTGCAACGTATTGTTCATCTGTTTCCATATAAGAAGTAGTCCGGACTATAGGTCTGTCGGCTATCAATGACATCAACCTCATTACATAAAGGTTACTCTGACGATTAAGAATGCCATAGTTGGTAAACAGCAACGGCGTCGAAACTACTATCAATTCGCCTCTTCCATACTTCCTTTGTGCAGCAATCGTCGCACGAGTGTAGCCTTCCCATGTTATAGAACCACTTACGTCGTCGTACACCTGCGCATTAACATTAATCCACGAGAGCACCTCCCAACTCTTCCTCTGCTTTTCGCTGAACTCCAGAGTGTCGTTTGCAGTGAGTGTACTTTCAGTGATATACCTCGCCTTGGGAAACTTCTGTGGTATGCCAGTCCACCGAATCGTGTCATAACGGTTGCTATCATTCACCCGGCTTTTGAGCAATTCCTTTATATTACTTAGTTTAAAAGGGCTCATGCCATGAATGTCCACGCCGAATTCCTTGCTGAACTGCGACTCTTGAGATATAGAAAGAGTGTCGTCTTCGTTAAATGTTGAAGTCGCACCGGACATTACCAGCATAATATTGTTGCCCTTTTGCAGCAATGCCTTCATCTGTTTCAAATCGTTCTCATTGTATTTGAAGTCGGTGGTAACGACCAGAAAACTCCTTGCAGCTTTCGTTCCGTCATGGTTAAGCTGATAGAAAGACTTGTGTTCAACAGTGTACCGGCTTTCAACAGTCTGATGCATGACGCTGTCGAACACGAAACCGCCAAGCGGCTGACGGTCTTTGGGATGGAAAGACGGCTTCCACACGAACGTCTTAGGCTGTAGGAACTGCGTCAAAGCTACGAAAGCAATGAACAAGACGACGAAAATGACAAATCCACGGTTCAGTTTCATTGCCTGCCTCCTTTCCCACTGAAGTACGCCTTCTCTTCATTGGCATCACTGTTGACCATTGTTTCAACACTTTTCGCCAACGAATTCATTGTCACATAATCGTCTTCCGTAGCCTCAACGCCACTGTATCTTATTCGAAGGAACAAGTTGGAAAGTCGGCGGAAGTCACTGTTAATGAACTCGTGGGCATACTGTGTCGGCGTCTTATATATCTTCCAGTCAATCAACTTACCATCGCTGAGTTTGCGAAGCAGCTTCAGGTAAGTCAGCCGAACAGCCTCCCGCCAGTCCTTTCGTTCTATAGCCCTGCTTATTTCCTTGTCGAAATCAATGCCGTATATCGTGTCTTCCGTTACTTTATAGTCAGTTTTAGCCTTCTTATTACGAAAGAACACCGCCGGTCGCTTGTATATAATGAACGCAACAAGAGCCAACAGAAGGACAATACCTATAATAATTAATATTGTATTGACATCGTTGGAGTCTATGCTGCTGTTTCCAAAGAGTTTGCCGAGCAGCTTTCCAATCGCATCGTTCAGTCTGTCCCACACCGTTTCACCCGAACGGGCAATCTCCCGTTCGTAGTCATAGTCGCCGTTAGCACGCCAGGCGTTAATGGCGGCAGTGTCTATGGTGAGCGTGTCAGTCACTTGCCAGATGCGGAAAGCTTAAAGATTGTTGAAATCGTTGATGTCGTCTTGCACGGAGAATGCGTCCTCCTGCTCGGCAGCATTTGAGTATTGATAGCTCATAGCGACGTAGGTAAGCAGTGAAAGGGCAAACGTACCGACTCCCATCAGCATCGCAAGGATGTAGGTAATTGTGTTGAACATCGGGGATGTAGCCATTGCAGACACCGTATCTTCGGTCAATGCCAGAGCCTTTATGAAGAAACAGACAGCCCATGGTATAGAGAACACCGAGCCGACAATATCCGTTATCAGCGCAAAAACAATCGCAAGCGCCAGCACACCACCGAAAGTCTTCCAGCTAAGTTTGATTCCACGCTGCCATGCATCCCATATTGAGATATCCTCAAACATGTAAACGGGCAAGATTAGCTGAACAACAACAAAGAGAATGATAACAGCCGGAAGGACGAGAAGCAGCACGAACCATTGCAAAAATAGAGCCAGCACCACGAAAACAATACTTGCCGCAACGAAGAAAACTATTACTGAAAGCGCGTATTTGATAACTCTCCAGAAGTTGTTTATCATGTATGGCTTTATTTCCTCGAACGTAATGCCCTGCAAGCCGTTGTCCCTTTCGTTGTATAGTTGCATCAGCGCAAAAATCATAGCTAGTACGACAGCCATGCCAACTGTCATAATGATGCTTCCAAACAATGTCGCAACAGATGTACCGATGGCAGTAGCGGTGCTTATATCACTGTCCTTGAAATCGCTCATGCTTGACGAATAGAACCAGTTCATGCCCACACCGAAGATGATACCTACCGGGCAGATGGTGTAAAGCAGATATTTCCAGATGTAACGGAGGTTCTGCTGAAAGAAACTGAACGTCACAGAGACTTTGTCCCCGAAGTTTCTCACCTTGTAGAAAGGTATCTTCTGATTATACATATTATAAAAATCCATATTCTTTTTCGTTTTTCTTAGTTTCGTTATTTTTCTTGTGAGCGAGCCGATAAGGCAGAATTACAAAGTATCCAATGATGAATGCCAACGAGAGAATTATTATCGTGAGCCGCAAGGCATCGGGAATTTCAGTATGGCGGGTAACAAATCCTTCGATGAAACCAGCGACAATGAATATCGGAATGGTACCAACGATTATCTTCGCTCCTCGCTTTGCGCCTCTTCGGAACGACTCCAGACGAGGGTATGTGCCGGGAAACAGCCAGCCGTTGCCCATTGCGAAGCCCGCCGCCGCTGCTATAATGATGGCGCTTATCTCCAAAGTTCCGTGCAGAAAGACAGCCAACAGTGACTCGACAAGCAAACCGTGCTGGGCGAAGAAAGTCTCAAAGCAACCGAGCATTACCAAGTTTTGGAACAGATACCACCCCGTAGCGATACTCGTCAGCAGTCCCGAGGCAAACATAGAGAACGATACCCACACATTATTAATAGTAATACTGAGGAACATCGGCGCCTCACTCTCACCTGAGTAAACCGCCATAGGCTTACCGTTGGCAATGTTCCCGAGAGTCATGTCTACATACCTGTCGCCGAGGATGATACGGCAGAACTCCGGGTCGAGCATCTGCGACACAATTCCTATAAGCGTACTGACGACGGCAACAATAAAGGAAGCAAGCAGCAACTTGCGGTTCTCATACATCGTCATCGGCACTTCGCGTGTCCAGAAAGTCAGAATGCGCTTCCAAGGCTCACGCCGTGTGCCGTAGATACGCCGGTGCAGCGTGGCACAAAGACCGTTCAGGTACAGCGTGATGCGTGAGTTAGGGTAGTGGGAGCGTGCAAAGGCAAGGTCGCCCGTCAGCTTTGTGTAAGCCTCGGCGAGAGTGTCGGGACTTTCGCTGTCGGCATTGTCGACGACAATCTCCAGTCTTTGCCAGTCATCCAGATTGTTTCTTAAGAACGTGAATTCTTTCAACTCGGTTTGAAAAGTATTTGGTTACTGTTTGCAAAATTACGGAAAAAAGTATAACTTTGCAAACAAAAGAGCTACAAAAATTGGATTACGACATCATAACTCCACAATTTGTTACCATCACGCAAACACCGGCAAGCATCGGAACGCGTATCGTTGCCCGCATAATAGACTATGCGATAATAGGACTGTGGGTAATTTCCTGGATGGTATTCTTCTTCAATTACGGCTCGTCGCTTGGAAGCGAAACCACTGCTGTGGCTCTTTTGCTCTTTGTCTACTTACCCGTTCTGATGTATACGTTCCTTTGGGAGACCTTCATGAACGGTCAGACCCCTGGCAAACGCATAATGAATATTCGCGTAATGCGCCGCGATGGTGAGCAGCCGTCGGTCGGCAACTACTTCATTCGTTGGATTTGTGAGATTGTAGACATAGGTTTCAGTTGCATCGGTCTGCTGTTTATGATTTGCACACGCAACACCCAGCGCCTCGGCGATATAGCGGCTGGCACAGTCGTAGTACGTCTTGACGACTATAAGAACTACTATATCTCGCTTTCAGACTTCGACTATGCCCGTCGCGACTACATACCGCAGTACCCGCAGGTAGAGAATCTGACCACCGGGCAGGTCGAAGCGATAGGGAAAGCGTTGAACAATGTCACCGACATCACGACCATGAGCCGCCTGTCAGCCAAGGTTGCCGAACGTATGGGTGTGTCACCAAAAGGCTCGCCGTGGCAATTTCTCACCACGGTACTTCATGATTACCAGTACTATGCTATGCAGATAATCTGATATTATTATCCGTATTCAAGTTATTCGCCAAGTATTTGGCTGGCGTGTTCCTTAACCTTTATCTGCTTAGGCTTGAAGATTTCGGTAATCACACCATTCTCGTCAGCAATGAAAGTCGTACGGAACGTGCCCATTGTTGTCCTTCCGTACATCTTCTTCTCTCCATAAACGCCAAGCTCGGTTACAAGTTTCTTGTCAGTGTCTGCAATGAGCGGGAACGGCAGATTATACTTTGCGATGAACTTCTTGTGGCTCTCAGCACTCTGAATGCTCACGCCAACGACAGCATAACCTAACGAAAGGAAACGCTCATAGTTGTCGCGAAGGTTGCAAGCCTCGTTCGTACAACCCGGTGTCGAGTCCTTTGGATAAACGTACAGTACGAGTTTCTTACCCTTGAAATCACTCAGCTTAATCTCCTTGCCGTCCTGGTCAACGCCAAGAACTTCCGGCAGCTTCTGTCCAATTTCCATAATTATAACTGTTTTGTTTAATTTTGATATACTTGAAGTCTATTTTGAGGCAACGCTCTGTGTGCTTTTCTTTATGTCGTTCTTCGACTTACTCTTGATAACCATCCGCACACCGGTGAAGACAAGGATGACTGCTATGGCATGACGCCCTGTGAACACCGCAATGCCTGCTGCAACACTGACAATCACCGATACTATTGGCTGCACATAGTTGTACACGCTGACGACTGTCGGACGCAGTACTCTCTGCCCTACAACGGCAAGCATGTAGCTCAGATACGTGCCGAAGATGACCACGAAACCAGCCTCCATCCATGTCGCCGATGTAATGTCGGTCCATGCGACTTGCGACAAATGGCCTGTCGTGAATGGCAGAATGAAGATTGTCGACCATGTGAACATCCACTTGTTGACAGTTACGACGTTGTATTTCTTTATCAATGGATTGAAGAGAGTAAGATAGAGGGCAAACGAAATCTGCGCGCAGAGACACATTATGTCACCCCATATATTGCCGGCTTTGCCCCCCGACTGTGCACTCGACAGTATCAGGACAATAGCTCCGGCACATCCTATGACCACTCCGCCGGCTTTCATCCACGTGATAGGCTCCTTCAGGATGATGAAGGACAGTATCATGGCGAACACCGGAAGCGAAGTCGTCACGATGCTCGAGTTTATCGGCGATGTGTAATTCAGTCCGATTGTGAACAGGCATTGGTTGAACACAACTGCAAGCAGTGCCGCTGCGCCAAGGTAAACAACGTGTTTCCATGGGATACGCTCACGAACGAAAATCGAAGTTATCCAAAACAGTATTGCCGCACCTGCTACACGAAAGCTGACAAGTGTTATGTCGTCGATGCCATGCAGCATCGCTTGTTTGCCGATTGGCGCCATCAGTCCCCAGAACAACTCCGCTGAGAGCAGGCTCAGATGCGCCTGTAATGCCTTATTCTTTCTCTTTTGTCCCATTTAGTTTTATAATTCTCCGGAGCGTCAACGTGTTATGCTCCTTATTCTTAAGTACGGGCGGCAAAGTTATTAAATAAAAATGAGAACAGCAAAGAAAACGAAAAGAACATTTTTTGAGTTCTTTTCTTTGCCATTCCACTCGTTTGCCGTACCTTTGCAAGACGATTTAATCAATCTCAGATGAAGAAAAAGACTGTATTACTGATATTCTCGCTAATCATACTTTCAGTGCTTCCGGCTAACGCGGTACTGAAGGAAGACAGCTTGCAGAACTCCCTTGCCGTTCTGCGTCACGAGCTTATAACGTACCATGTGCAGCAAAACGAGATGCTGATGAGGTCCCGGGAGATGAGCAAGGAGGTCTTCGAGACCATGAAGAATATCATGGAGCGAAGCAGCCAGAATGCCATCATGCTCTATTCGCAGCAGTCCGACAACATCTTTGACCTCACTTACGCCTGCCACGAGGCCAAGTCGCAGTATGAGGAGTTCAAGAAGAAGACCCTTCCGTTCAAGGAATACATCGACGAAAGTAACGCCGAGATAGCCCGTTACGACTCTCTTGTCAACTCATTGTCGATAATGCCGACGCGATACCTTTCGAGCCGCGCCAAGATAGACCGCAATGTGTGTCTTACACTTGCTGTGAACATCCGCCGAATGCTCATCGACAACAATCAAGACTTGAAGGATTACGTTTCTTACTATCAGTTTACCGAGAAGCGCCTCAGCACCCTCAACGACTATGCCGACGAGCAATACGCCATCATACAGGGTGATATCTTCAGCAGCGGAGGGCAGAACTATTTAAAAATTCTAAAGAACCTGCCTGCTTATTTGAGGCAACTCTCCCAGGCAGCGTCGCAGAAATACAAGCCCGAAACGAAGATTAACTCCGAGTGGGATGTACGTTGGATAATCTGGCTGTTCATGGCTATAGGCCTCTACGGTCTCATTGCCGTTGCCGTCAACTACCTCAACGTGCGCTTTGTCGTTACCAAGGTCATGGAGAACAAACGTTTCCGCGACCGCAACAGCACGTTCCTCGAGAAACGCTCATACATCATTCTCGCCAGTTCCGTCATCACTTTCGGAGTGATAATGGCACTCCTGAGAACCGGTTTCTTCACCAGCTCCAGTTTCGTCACTATGGCGGCGAATCTCCTCCTTGAGCTTTCGTGGCTCATGGCGGCAATCGTTCTGTCGATACTTCTTCGTGTACCGAGCGACAAGATGCGCAGCACCTACCGTCTGTACTATCCGTTGCTGCTCATAGCCTTCATAGTATTTATCTTCCGTATAGTCCTTATCCCGAACGTATTCATCTACCTCTTCTTCCCGCCGATACTCATAGCTGCAACCATTTGGCAGTTGAAGCTGGGCAAAAAGTACCAGAAGAGTGTAACGAAAAGCGACTATACACTTGCCGGCGTCTCACTTATTGTGTTCGTGATTTCCGACATCACCTCCCTTCTCGGCTACACAATGCTTGCCCTGCAGGCAATCATTTGGTGGGTAATGATGCTCACCTGCATTCTCACAATTGAGTGCATCAAGAAGTGGCTTGCAGTTTATCGTGACAAGCACCACACCCCCGACATGCCCGTAACTAAGATTTGGTGGTTCCGCCTGATATACTTTGTCGTCATCCCGTCACTGTCGATATACTCCTTTATACTGTCAATCTACTGGTCGGCGGCAATCTTCAACCTCAGCGATACAACATGGCAGGTATTCTCCACATATTATATAAATACCAGCAACTTCAAGCTCAGCATCTTCGCCGTTTGCCAGGTCGTAATCCTTTACTTCATCTTCAACTACATCAACCACACGTTGAAGGACCTCATACGCCAGTATCTCCAGGCTAAGGACCCGACGACGGCAGTCAGCAAGAGCGTCATGATAATCAACGTTCAGCAGGGAGTCGTCTGGGGCTCATGGCTTCTCATCGTCCTGTCGATATTCCACGTCAGCAACACATGGCTCGTTGTCGTCTCCGGCGGCTTATCTACCGGTATCGGATTCGCAATGAAGGACATCATCGAAAATATCTATTATGGTATCTCTCTGATGGCCGGACGCATAAAGGTAGGCGACTATATAATATGCGACGGAATACGTGGTAAGGTGTCGTCTATCAGCTATACATCTACGATGCTTGAGGCAATCGACGGCTCCGTCATTGCTTTCACCAACTCGCAGCTCTTCACCAAGAACTACAAGAACATGACCAAGAACCACGGATATGAGCTCGACATCCTCGAAGTGGGCGTTGCCTACGGCACGAACATCAAGGAGGTGCAGAAGCTCCTTATCGATGCAATTGGCAAACTCGACTGCATTGACCATCGCCGTGGCGTAAAGGTAGTGCTGAAGAGTTTCGACGACAACTGCATAACGCTGAAGGTGCTCATCTGGGTGAACGTTCTCACGCAGTATGGCGACGACGGAAAGATTATGGAATGCATCTACGACACGCTCAACGCCAACCATATCGAGATACCGTTCCCGCAGCGTGATGTCCACATCGTCAGTTATCCCGACGGCGAGAAGCCTGAAGAGGCAATAGAAGATAAGAAGTCGAAGAAATAAAATAGCGGAAAAATTTCACGGTGTGGAATATTTTCCGTAACTTCGCACGCTAAAGAACAAAGAACTAAACTACACAATATGGAAATTCAAGGAAAGATTATCGCGGTTCTCCCACCGCGCAGTGGTGTGTCGAAGTCTACCGGCAACCAATGGATGACACAGGACTATGTCATTGAAACTCACGACCAATACCCACGCAAGTGCGTTTTCAACATCTTCGGTGAGGACAAAATCAAGCAGTTCAACATACAGGCTGGCGAAGAGCTTCTTGTCAGCTTCGACATAGATGCCCACGAGTATCAGGGCCGTTGGTTCAACAATATCCGTGCATGGAATGTCCGCCGCGTCGATGCCAATGCCGCTCAGGCTGGCGAGCCAGCTCCTGCCGCAAATCCAACTCAGAGCGCTGCTCCTGCTGCCGGTGGCTCTCAGGCTCCGTTCCCACCAGCTCCTGGTGAGGGCGACAGTGCCGACGACCTGCCATTCTAACGCTATCCCTGTTCCTCGCCAAGCCTCCCCCAAGGGGGAGGATGTTTGATTACCTTACGGTTATGGTGCAATCAGGAATTTGGTGATTAGATATTAAAATATGAAAGATACCCAACCGGAGTGCAGTAGCTAAACTGCTGTAATCCAGTTGGGTATCTTTCGTCTGGAAAAATAATTTATTTTTGGTTGATTTTTAATTTATTTTTCCTCCATTTTTAATTTATTTTTCAAGCAAGAATAAATTAAAAGCCAACTTGAAAGTTTAACTTTGACCTCTACAAGCCTCCCCTTTTGGGGGATGCTTGTTGAGGAAATATTACTCTGATAGCACTTCCTTTAGGTACTTCCCCGTAATGCTCTCCTTGCAATTGGCAACCTCTTCCGGCGTGCCGGCTACTACAAGCTCACCGCCACGGTCACCGCTGTCGGGTCCGAGGTCAATGACATAATCGGCACACTTCACCACTTCGAGGTTGTGCTCAATGACAATTATCGAGTGACCACGCTCAATGAGGGCATTGAAGGCAGCCAGCAGTTTCTTGATATCATGAAAATGAAGACCCGTCGTAGGCTCGTCGAAGATGAATAGGGTAGGGTCCTGGCGCTCCTGACCGATGAAATAAGCCAACTTGACACGCTGGTTCTCACCTCCGGAGAGCGTCGACGACGACTGTCCCAGTTTGATATAGCCAAGTCCTACGTCCTCCAGCGGTTTCAGTTTGTTGACTACCGCCTTCTTACCGTACTTCCCGAAGAACTCTATAGCTTCGCTGACAGTCATTTCCAGAACATCGCTGATGTCCTTATCGTGGAACTTCACGTCGAGGATTTCTTTTTTGAAACGCTTTCCGTGACAAGCCTCGCAAGGCAGAACCAAGTCAGCCATGAACTGCATCTCCACCGTTATGACACCGGCACCCTTACATTCCTCACAGCGTCCTTCCTCTGCGTTGAACGAGAAATACTGCGGTGTGTATCCCATCTGCTTTGATAGTGGTTGGTCAGCAAAGACCTTTCGAATCTCATCGTATGCCTTGACGTATGTTGCCGGATTGGAGCGCGTACTCTTGCCGATAGGGTTCTGGTCGACAAATTCGACGTGCTTGATTTCTTTCCAGTCGCCTTCGAGCGACAGATACTCGCCCGGGGCGTCGGCAACCTCACTGAGATGGCGTTTCATGGCTGGGTAGAGTGTACCCTTGACGAGCGAGCTCTTGCCTGAGCCACTTACACCCGTGACAACCGTCAGGACGTTGAGCGGGAACTTGACGTCGACACCTTTGAGGTTGTTCATTCGTGCGCCCTTCAGCTCTATAGCCATGTTCCAGCGGCGACGGCTTTCCGGAATGGCGATGGTCTCTGCACCAGTAAGGTACTTTATGGTGTATGAACGCGGATATTTCTTTAGCAGTTCGTCGTTGAGAGCTTTCTGCTCCTTGGCGTTCTTTGCAAGTAGCTCCTTCGTATCGCCCTCGAACACAATCTCTCCGCCAAGCCGTCCGGCGTCAGGACCTACGTCGATGAGATAGTCGGAAGCACGCATGATGTTCTCGTCGTGCTCCACCACGATGACCGTGTTGCCTATGTCGCGAAGCTCCTTCAGCACTTTTATCAGTCTGTCGGTGTCGCGGCTGTGCAGACCTATTGACGGTTCATCGAGGATATACAAGCTTCCGACGAGGCTGCTGCCAAGACTCGTGGTGAGGTTTATGCGTTGCGACTCACCGCCCGACAGCGAATTGGAGCGGCGGTTGAGCGTAAGATAGCCAAGTCCCACGTCCAGAAGGAATTGCAAACGGTTGTTTATCTCTACCAGCAGGCGCTTTGCCACGTCTGCATCGTGGTCGTCGAGCTTCAGATTGTCGAACCATTCCTTCAGGTTTCGTATCGGCATCTCTACCAAGTCGGTAATACTCTTGCCGCCAATCTTGACCCATGTTGCCTCCTTCTTCAGTCGGGTGCCGTGACAGTCGGGACAGATGGTCTTGCCACGGTAGCGGCTCATCATGACACGATACTGTATCTTGTACTGGTTCTCCTTAAGCATCTGGAAGAAACTGTCGATGCATACCTTGTCGTGAATGTCACGGTTGCGCTCCGAAGGCAGACCGTGCCACAACATGTCTTTCTCTTTCTGCGTCAGCTCCGTGTATGGCTTGAATATCGGGAAGTTGTCGCGGGCGGCACGGCGGATGAATTCCTTCTGCCACATCGACATCTTCTCGCCATGCCAGCACTGTACGCATCCGTCATAAACCGATAGCGTACTGTTCGGTATAACAAGTCGCTCGTCGATTCCGATTATGCTTCCGAAACCTTCGCAAGTAGGGCAGGCACCCACGGGGGAGTTGAACGAGAACATATTATCATTCGGCTCCTGGAACCTCATGCCGTCTGCCTCATAGCGGGTGGAGAAGTCGTAGACGATGTTTCCTGGCAGAATGGAGATGCGGCAGGCACCATTGCCCTCGTAGAAAGCTGTCTCGCAGGAGTCCGTCAGTCGCGAAATCTCGCTCTTCTCGTGACTTGCCGACATGCGGTCTATAATAAGGTATATGTTGCCGCGGTCCTTTTCGAGATCGTCGGCGTTGCCTTCCAGCGCCTCGTCGATGCGGACAGCCTTTCCGTTGAGCAGGATACGGCTGTAGCCTTCCTGCATATACAGCTCCAACTGACGTGCGACAGTACGTCCTTCCTCGACGTGCAGCGGTGCCATGACCATGAACTTGGTTCCGTCGGCATAGCCGTTGATACATTTAATAATGTCCTCGACGCTGTTCTTCTTGACTTCCTGACCGCTTATCGGCGAGTAAGTCCGTCCGATGCGGGCGTAGAGCAGGCGCAGGTACTCGTAAATCTCAGTGCTTGTGCCCACCGTTGAGCGCGGATTTCGTGCTACGACCTTCTGCTCAATGGCAATTGCAGGCGGCAGACCGCGTATGAAGTCGACTTCCGGCTTTTGCATTCGGCTGAGGAACTGGCGTGCGTAGGAGCTCAGGCTCTCGACGTAGCGGCGCTGACCTTCGGCATACAATGTGTCGAAAGCCAGTGAACTCTTGCCCGAGCCGCTCACTCCGCCAATGACGATGAACTTGTTGCGTGGTATCTTGAGGCTTATATTCTTCAGGTTGTTGACCCTGACGCCTTTCAATTCTATATAGTCGTCCATAAATGTCTCTCGTTTTTCGTGACTTGCAAAGTTACGAAATAAATCCCGCATACTATTATTGTAGTAAGTTTTATTCTTATTAAATCTTCTTAAATGAAGTATTGTGGTAAGCTATTTGCAGGAAAAATTATGTAAGTTTGCATGTAAATTGATAACAATAAAAAAAACACACGACTATGAAGATTAAGAATTTCATCATGGCAGCCGCAATGGTTCTTGTCCCGGCTGCAAGTGGTTTTGCACAGTCGACTTCGACTTATACTCCGATAACATCTAACGACAGCGATGTCGCTGCTGTAACTAAGGAGAACAACCTGAAGCTCAACAGCGCTTATCAGGAGTGGCTTGCGCAGTACGAGCATGTAGGCAACGAGATTAACGACGTGGCTGAGCAGATTGACGAGGAGACTGCCTCGAAGCGTGGTTATCCAAAGAAGAAGACCGTGCAGAAGAAGATTGGACTCGTTGATGAGTACATCAAACTGCTTCAGTATCAGCTTGACAACCCGTCGGTGTTCCCTGATTTGGACAAGGGAAAGGTGAGCCGCAAGATTACGGAGTGGCAGAACCACCTCGTAGGTCTCAATACGCTCGTCAAGAAACTGTAGAGAGAGGGGAAGATTGAAATATTGAAAGAATGAAATAATGAAAGGTTGGACGCCGGCTTGGATTATGACGGGCCGGTCGTTTAATAATAGGGGAAAGGACAAACAATATGGATAATGAAGTGTTGAAAGCTATACGGGAGCGCCGGAGCATAAGGCGGTTTCTCCCGAAGCAGATAGCCGACGAGGAACTGCAAGCCGTCCTTGATGCCGGAACATGGGCACCGACGGGCATGGGGACACAGGACCCGTGGATTGTCGCTGTGCAGAACAAGGAAACTATTGCAGAGCTGACGAAGATGAACGCCAAGGTTATGGGTACAAAGTCAGACCCCTACTATGGCGCTCCGACAATTGTTCTCGTCTTTGCGTCGGCAAATAACTACAATAACTTCCGTGACGGAAGCCTCGTTTTGGGCAATATGATGCTCGCAGCACATTCCATTGGACTTGCATCATGCTGGATAAACCGTGAGGATGCTATGTTTGCCACCGACGAGGGACGCAAGCTCATGGCGCAGTTCGGTCTGCCTGAGGGCCTCGTTGGCATTGGCGCATTGTCGCTCGGCTATGCCGCTTCGCAGCCGCACACCGTCAAGCCACGCAAGAAAGACTATTGGCGCGTTATTAAATAAAGCTTTAAGCCGAAATAGAATGATATTGCATGCCGGGTTACATTGTAAACCGGCATGTTTCGTTTGTAGTCCCATCTCTTCCAGTTTATGTTATAACACAATTTGACATACATTGAAGTGATTTTCGCTTTTTTATTTTTTTATGTTTTTGATGTACAATTATTAAATAATAATTAGTACCTTTGCATCCGTTTCGAAATAACACGCGCTTTTCTAACTGTGCGTGACCAAAATAGTACTAATAAGATTTATGTATTACACACTATTTATTACAGTTATACTGACAGCCGTTGTTTTGGTTGTCGGCGCCTACGTTATTGCCAAATTGGTAGGCCCGAGGTCGTATAACCCAGTGAAAGGCGAGCCTTTCGAGTGTGGTATCCCAACGCGCGGAAGCTCGTGGATGCCGGCTCATGTGGGCTACTATCTGTTTGCCGTACTGTTCTTGATGTTTGATGTCGAGACGGTATTCCTCTATCCGTGGGCAACCGTTTTCAGCGAACTTTCGGAAAGCTACGGTGGCGCAATGCTTTTCTCAATTTTCTTCTTTATGTTAGTCTTAGTGCTGGGCTTGGCATACGCCTGGCGGAAAGGAGCGCTTGAATGGAAGTAAGAAAGCCAGCCATAAAGGCTATTCCCTACGACGAGTTCAAGGATAACGATACTTTGGAGAAGATTGCGCAGGAGCTTAACGCCGGTGGTACTAACGTTGTAGTCGGTTCTCTCGACCAGCTCATCAACTGGGGACGCTCTAACTCCCTGTGGTCGCTGACCTTCGGTACGTCATGCTGCGGTATTGAGTTCATGGCAGTTGGTTGTGCACGTTACGACTTCTCACGCTTCGGCTTCGAGGTAACGCGTAACTCGGCACGTCAGGCTGACCTTATCATGTGCGCCGGTACCATAACCAACAAGATGGCGCCTGTCTTCAAGCGTCTGTACGATGAGATTGCAGAGCCTAAGTACGTCGTTGCCGTTGGCGGATGCACCATCAGCGGTGGTCCGTTCAAGAAAAGCTACAGTGTCGTTCGTGGTATCGACGAGATTGTTCCGGTCGATGTTTACATCCCTGGCTGCCCTCCGCGCCCTGAGGCTATCCTCTATGGAATGATGCAATTGCAGCGTAAGGTGAAAGTCGAGAAGTTCTTCGGAGGTGCCAACCACAAGATGACCAAGGATGAGAAAGAACTCTCTCTCGGTCTCGGTGGTCTGCACGGCATCAGCAACGAGAACCTTTCCGGTGCTGTTATCGGCAATAAGGAACCTATTATCGTTCGTGAGTCTCCTAATAAGGAAGATGTAGAGAAACTTGGCGAAGAGCTTGATGCCCTCGACCAGGCAGAACCAGGAACAACGAAATATGAGGAGGCTTCCAAATGAAACTAGAGTACACTATATTCAGCTTCGACACCTTCAAGGCTGAGATGACGAAGCTAAAGGACGAAAAGCATTTCGACTACCTTGTAACTATCATCGGCGAGGACTTCGGACCTGAGGAAGGCCTCGGATGTATATATATTCTTGAGAACACCGATACGCACGAGCGCATCGCTGTCAAGCAGATTGCAAAGCAGATTGGTGACGATTGCGTCATCCCTTCTACATATTATATATGGCGCGCAGCAGACTTGCTCGAACGTGAGGTCTACGATTTCTTAGGCATCAAGTTCCTCGGTCATCCTGACATGCGCCGTCTGTTCCTCCGTACCGACTTTGTTGGCTATCCGTTGCGCAAGGACTATGACATGAGTCCGGAGAACAACCAGTTCCCAATGACTGATGAGCCGGAGACCAACTGGACATCGGAGTGGAACCTGAACGACCTCGGTGAGCTTGTTGAAACCAAGCACCGCCTGTTCGGTCCTAACGACTACGTGATGAACTTCGGTCCTAACCACCCGTCAACTCACGGTGTGCTCCGCTTGCAGACAGTTGTTAACGACGAGACTATCAAGCGTATCTATCCACACCTCGGTTACATTCACCGTGGTATGGAGAAGATGATGGAGTCGATGACATATCCTCAGACTCTCGCACTGACCGACCGTCTGAACTATCTTTGTGCCATGCACCATCGTCACGCCCTTGTCGGTGTAATCGAAGAGGCTATGGGCATTGAGCTCAACGACCGCATTCAGTACATCCGCACTATAATGGATGAGCTCCAACGTCTCGACAACCACTTGCTGTTCCTTGGAACATGCGCTCAGGACCTCTCGGCTCTCACAGCATTCCTTTACTGCATGCGCGACCGTGAGCAGGTGCTGAACGTTATGGAGGAGACAACCGGCGGTCGTCTTATCCAAAACTACTACCGCATTGGCGGCTTGCAGGCAGATATTGACCCGCACTTCGTTGAGAACGTCAAGAAGCTCTGCAAGTATCTCCGTCCGTTCATTCAGGAGTATCTCGATGTATTTGGTGACAACGTCATTACCCACAAACGCCTTGAGGGTGTAGGCTATTTGAATCAGGCTGATTGCATCAACTACGGTGTAACAGGTCCTGCCGGTCGTGCCGCAGGTTGGAAGAATGATGTCCGCAAGAATCATCCTTACGGCTTGTACGACAAGGTTGAATGGCAGGAAATTACCGGAACAGGCTGCGACTCCATGGAGCGCTACATGATACACATCAACGAAATGTATCAGAGCCTTAATATTATAGAGCAGCTTATCGATAATATTCCAGAGGGAGAGTTCTACATCAAGCAGAAGCCAATTATCAAAGTGCCGGAAGGACAGTGGTGGTTCTCTGTTGAAGGCGGTGCCGGTGAATTCGGTGTCTACCTTGACAGCCGTGGCGACAAGAGTCCGTACCGCGTCAAGATGCGTCCGATGGGCCTCACGCTTGCCGGCGCTTTCGACAAGATGCTTCGTGGACAGAAGATTGCCGACCTTATCGCTACCGGTGCGGCTATTGACTTCGTAATACCAGACCTTGACCGATAAAGTGTAAAACAATGAAAGAATATATATTAAGTAATTTGCCTGCGATGTTCGACTCGCTGCTCCGCGATACCTGCGGACTGCCGAACTTCTGGGCTGTTCTGATAGAATGTGTGCTTGTCGGCTTGCTTTTGCTCGTTGCATACGCAATGCTCGCCATTGTACTTATCTTCATGGAGCGTAAGGTCTGCGCCTACTTCCAGTGCCGTGTAGGACCTATGCGCGTTGGACCGTGGGGAACGTTGCAGGTCTTTGCCGACGTGCTGAAGATGCTCATCAAGGAGATTTTCTTCGTCGACCGTTCTGATAAACTGCTGTACTGCATTGCTCCGTTCCTCGTTATCATTGCTTCGGTAGGCACGTTCTCGTTCCTTCCTTGGAGCCAGGGATGGGATGTACTCGACTTCAATGTAGGTATCTTCCTTCTGACAGCAGTCAGTTCGATTGGTGTCCTCGGTATATTCATGGCTGGTTGGGCATCAAACAACAAGTATTCGGTTGTTTCCGCAATGCGTGGTGCCGTTCAGCTCATTTCCTACGAAATGTCACTCGGACTATGTCTTATAGCTGCCGTTATCCTGACGGGTACAATGCAGATTTCAGGTATTGTTCAGGCACAGACCGGTCCGTGGCAGTGGCTTATCTTCCAGGGGCACATTCCCGCTATACTCGCTTTCCTCGTGTTCTGCATAGCAGGTAACGCTGAGGCTAACCGTGGCCCGTTCGACTTGGCTGAGGCCGAGAGTGAGCTTACCGCAGGTTACCACACAGAGTATTCCGGTATGGGCTTCGGCTTCTTCTATCTTGCTGAATACCTTAACCTCTTCGTCGTAAGTGGAATTGCAACAACAGTATTCCTCGGCGGATGGGCTCCTGTTAATATAGGTATAGAGGCTTTCGATAATGTTATGGACTACATTCCGGGTGTTATCTGGTTCATTGGTAAGACGTTTGTCATCGTATTCCTGCTTATGTGGATACGTTGGACATTCCCTCGTCTGCGTATTGACCAGATACTGAAACTCGAGTGGAAGTACCTCATGCCGTTGTCGCTGTGCATCATCGTACTGATGGTCTTCTGTGTATCATTCGGCTTAACATTCACAAGATGATGATAACAGGTCACGGGTGTCTTTGCATCCGAACCAATAAGTAAAGAAAATGGAAGAAAAGAAACAATCATATTTCGGTGAAGTGGGAAGCGCATTGAAGACGCTTGCCACGGGTCTGAAGGTAACGCTGAAGGAGTATTTCACTCCGAAGACTACCGAACAGTACCCTGAGAACCGCAAGACGACATTGCATGTCGCCAAGCGTCACCGTGGACGTCTGGTCTTCAAGCGCGTCACTGAGGAGGATTTGCAGGATCCGAAGATACAGAAGCGTGGACTGAAGCTGGGCGACTATAAGTGCACGGCTTGTACAATGTGTGAGAAGGCTTGTCCTAACGACACCATTAAGATTACCTCGCACATGGAAACCGACCCTGAGACGGGCCGCAAGAAGAAAGTCCTCGACGATTATCAGTATGACCTCGGCGACTGCATGTTCTGCGAGCTTTGCGTCAACTCATGCAATTTCGACGCTATCGAGTTTGTCAACGACTTCGAGAATGCTGTCTTCGACCGCTCTAAGCTTGTGCTCCACCTCGACAAGGAAGTCTACAAGGGCGGCTCACTGCCTAACATCATTGACGGCGGAGCCGACTGGGAAGTAGGAACGTTTAACACTAAAACAAAATAAGAGACATGGCAAGGTTAATTATTTTCGTAATTCTCGCTGTTGTGATACTGGCCTCTGCTGTGTTCTGTGTTACAACGAAGCGCATTATGCGTGCCGCCACAGCACTGCTCTTTGTGCTGTTCTCGGTGGCAGGACTTTATTTTGTCCTTGACTATACATTCCTTGGCGCAGCTCAGATAAGCATCTATGCAGGTGGCATCACAATGATGTACATCTTCGCTATACAGCTTGTCGACAAGAATACGCTGCAAGGACTGCACGAGCATTGGCTTGGAAAGCGCACCATACTGGCTGCTGCAATAGCATTGGTAGGCTTCGCCACTGTTGCTTTCGTGCTTCTCAAGAATGCTTTCATTCAGAAGGTCGTTGCCGAGGATGCACTTGCAAATGAAGTCAACATGGATGTCATCGGACACAATCTGATGAGTGCCGACAAGTTCGGATATGTTCTCCCCTTCGAGTTCATTTCCCTTTTCCTGCTGGCCTGCATAATTGGTGGTCTGGCAATACTGAATATCAATAAGAAGAAGGAGGACACGAAATGATACAGATAGAATATTTCTTCATACTCAGCGGACTGCTCTTCTTCATCGGAGTGTTCGGTTTTGTTACCCGTCGCAACCTCATTGCAATGCTCATCTCCATTGAGCTCGTGCTGAACAGCGTTGATATCAACTTCGCGGCTTTCAACCGTCTGCTCTACCCGAATGGATATGAGGGCATGTTCTTCACGCTCTTCTCTATCGGTGTGAGTGCTGCTGAGACCGCAGTTGCGCTTGCTATAATTATAAATGTTTACCGTCATTTCCACAGCGATCAGGTGAACAGTATTGAAAACATGAAATGGTAAAACAGAAAGAATTATGTTTGATTACGCATTTTTGATACTACTTCTCCCGTTCCTGAGCTTCCTTTTGCTCGGATTGCTGGGAATGAAGATGCCAAAGAAGGTTGCCGGTATCATCGGAACTTGCGTATTGGCAGTGCTTTTCGGTCTTAGCCTGTACACTGCTTATCGCTATTTCTTCTACACCGGTGAGTACTCGGCAATGGGACAGACCTTCCATGTTGTCAATGGACGACTTGATGGAAGTCAGGGACTGTACCCAACCGTGACGATATTCAACTTCACATGGTTGAAATTCACAGAACTCCTTACATTTAATATAGGATTCCGTTTGACACCAATATCGGTTATGATGCTCATCGTCATTACTACGGTGTCGTTTATGGTACATATTTATTCGTTCGGCTATATGGCTGAGCGCGATGAGAACTACAAGGCTGTCGGCTACGAGAAGGGCTTCCAGCGTTTCTACGCATTCCTATCTCTGTTCACGATGTCAATGCTCGGACTCGTCGTTGCAACCAACATCTTCCAGATGTACCTGTTCTGGGAGCTTGTCGGCGTCTGCTCTTACTTGCTTATCGGCTTCTACTATCCGAAGCATGCAGCCGTGCACGCATCGAAGAAGGCATTCATCGTCACACGTTTCGCCGATTTGTTTTTCCTCATCGGTATCCTCTTCTACAGCTTCTATGTAGGAACATTCAACTACGACCTTACTGCCGACCCGAACCTTCACAACGAACTGCCGGGCGCAGCATGGGTTTTGCCTGCCGCACTCTTCCTGATGTTCATCGGTGGTGCTGGTAAATCAGCAATGTTCCCGTTGCATATCTGGCTGCCTGATGCTATGGAAGGTCCGACTCCTGTCAGTGCCCTTATCCACGCAGCAACGATGGTTGTTGCCGGTGTTTACCAGGTTGCATCACTCATGCCGATATGGCTTGCATACGCACCTCACACCTTGCACTACATCGCATATATTGCAGCGTTCACCGCTTTCTATGCTGCTGTTGTTGCATGCTGCCAGCGTGATATCAAGAGAGGACTTGCATTCTCGACCATTTCGCAGATTGCCTACATGCTTGTAGCACTCGGAGTTGTTACATCAATGGAGGGCGAGGGTAGTGTTGGTTACATGGCTTCCATGTTCCACCTCTTCACCCACGCAATGTTCAAGGCTCTGCTGTTCCTCTGCTCAGGTGCAATCATTGTCATAATCGGCTCCAACTTCAAGGAGTATATGGGAGGACTGCACAAGTATATGCCTATCACGAACATCTGCTTCCTCATCGGAACTATCGCCATCAGCGGCTTTTGGCCACTCGCCGGTTTCTTCTCAAAGGATGAAATCGTTGACGCCTGCTTCCATTTCTCTCCTTACCTCGGTTGGTTTATGACCCTCGTAAGCGGAATGACAGCATTCTATATGTTCCGTCTTTACTACGTTATCTTCTGGGGCAACAGCTATTATGAGCAGGACCCTGAGCACCGTCGCAAGCCACAGGAGGTCCCATTCGTTATGTGGGGCCCGTTGGTATTCCTCGCAGCAATCTCTTGCGTAGCAGGTTGGATACCATTCGGTCACTTCGTATCTCTCGATGGTCATGTAGAGGAAATCGCTTTGCAGCACTTCCAGTTCGGTTCTACCGCTTGGATTTCACTGACAGTCGCAACAATCGGCTTTGCTTTGGCTACATGGATGTATGCCGGCAAGACCCAGCCAGTTGCTGACGCACTTGCAAAGAAGTTCCCGAAGCTTCACAAGGCTGCCCTCAACCGTTTCTATATTGACAATGCTTGGCAGTTCTTCACTCACAAGATTGTCTTCGGACTCTTCTCTATTCCTATCGCATGGTTCGACCGCCACGTCATCGACGGCACGTTCAACTTCCTTGCATGGGGAACCAATGAGGCTGGTGAGTCTATCCGGCCTTGGCAGAGTGGCGATGTTCGCCAGTATGCCGTTTGGTTCATCACCGGTACGGTTGCATTAACATTAGTATTACTTTGCATGATTTAGAAAGATGAGTTGGATATTAACAATTTTCGTGATTATTCCCCTCCTGATGCTGTTCGGCCTTTGGATGGCTCGCAATGACAATCAGGTACGTGGTGTTATGGCAGTTGGCGCATCGCTGTTGCTCATCTCCGCCATCTGTCTGACAGTATATTTCGTTCAGCAGCGCAGTGCAGGTAATACCGATGCAATGCTGTTGGCAAACAGTGTTACATGGTTCGCACCTCTGCACATCGACTTCGCTGTTGGTGTCGACGGTATTTCGACAGTGATGATATTGCTGAGTGCAATCATCGTGTTCACCGGAACATTCGCTTCCTGGCAGCTCGAGCCGATGAAGAAGGAGTACTTCCTTTGGTTTGTCCTCCTTGCTTCCGGTGTGTTCGGCTTCTTCATCTCTACCGACATGTTCACAATGTTCATGTTCTATGAGGTCGCTCTTATCCCAATGTACCTTTTGATTGGTGTTTGGGGAACAGGACCGAAGGAGTACAGTGCAATGAAGCTGACCCTGATGCTGATGGGAGGCTCTTCCCTCCTTATCCTCGGCATCCTTGGTATTTACTACTTCACGGGTGCACAGACAATGGATGTCTCAGCACTTGCCAATATGCACATGAACGAGACGGCTCAGAAGGTATTCTTCCCGTTCGTCTTTATCGGATTCGGAGTACTTGGAGCACTCTTCCCATTCCACACATGGTCACCTGACGGTCATGCCAGCGCGCCGACAGCAGTGTCAATGCTTCACGCCGGAGTGCTGATGAAGCTTGGTGGTTACGGCTGTCTCCGAATCGCAATGTTCATCATGCCGGAAGGCCTTGCTACATGGGCACCGCTCTTCCTCGTGCTTACCTGCATATCAGTTGTCTACGGTGCACTCTCAGCATGTGTACAGACCGACCTTAAATATATCAACGCTTACTCGTCAGTATCACACTGCGGCATGGTGCTCTTCGCACTTCTGATGATGACGCAGACCGCTATCACCGGAGCAATTCTCCAGATGTTGTCACACGGACTTATGACAGCACTCTTCTTCGCAGTCATCGGTATGATTTATCACCGCTGCGGAACACGTGACGTCCGTGAGCTTGGCGGATTGATGAAAGTCATTCCTTTCCTCGCAGTTGCTTACGTTGTAGCCGGTCTTGCAAACCTCGGGCTTCCTGGTTTCTCAGGCTTCGTTGCCGAGATGACCATCTTTGTCGGTTCATTCCAGAACGCCGGCATTTTCCATCGTGTTGCAACCATAATCGCTTGTACTTCTATCGTCATCACGGCAGTCTACATTCTCCGTGTTGTCGGTAAGATTCTCTATCAGAAGATACCTAACGAGAAGTTCTATCAGCTCCACGACGCCACATGGGACGAGCGTCTCGCCATTGGCGGACTTATCTTCTGCGTTGCCGGTCTCGGTCTTTGCCCGCTGTTCTTCCAGGACATTATCAGCAATGCCGTAGCACCTATCTTCCACACAATAATCGCTAACGCGCCTGCTGTTTCAGCATTGGCTAATATGTAAAGAGGTATAATGAATTACTTAGATTTCTTAAAGATGATACCGGAGGCAGTACTTGTTGCCATCCTTATCATTACATTTATAGCAGATTTTGCCAGTACTAAGCAGACAGAGCGTAAATGGCTGAACCCACTCGTGAGTGTTCTCTACTTTGCCCTTACGATAGTTTGCCTTCTGCCGCTTGAGCCTGAGAATGCCTTCGGCAGTATGTATGTCACCTCAAGCTCAGTAAACGTCATCAAGGCAATCCTCGCTTTGGGCTCGCTTATCGTTGTCATCATGAGCCGTTCCTGGGCTGAGGAGAACCCGAAAGAAGGAGAGTTCTACATGCTTCTGACCTCTACACTTCTCGGAATGTTCGTCATGGTCAGCGCCGGCAACTTCCTTATGTTCTTCCTCGGGCTCGAAATGGCAAGCGTACCTTTGGCAACAATGGTAGCCTTCGACATGAAACGCAACCAGAGTGCTGAAGGTGCGGCCAAGTTCATCCTCACCGCTACGTTCTCAAGCGGTGTCATGCTCTACGGCATCAGCTTCATCTATGGCGCTTGCGGGACACTCTACTTCGGCGATGTACGTCACATACTGATGACTATCTTTGCAGCTGGTGAAACATCGAAGATGCTTCTCCCTGTCATGGGACTCGTATTCTTCTTCAGCGGTCTCGGCTTCAAGATTTCACTTGTACCGTTCCATTTCTGGACCGCCGATACCTATCAGGGTGCTCCAACGCCGGTTACCGGTTATTTGAGCGTTATCTCAAAGGGCGCCGCAGCATTCACATTGCTTGCAATACTGTTCCATGTCTTCACACCGATGATGAAGTACTGGCACGTACTGCTTATGATAGTTGTCGTCCTGAGTATCACCGTTGCGAACCTCTTCGCAATCCGTCAGAGTGAGCTCAAGCGATTCATGGCATTCAGCTCAATATCTCAGGCAGGCTACATTATGCTTGCAGCTATCGGTTATAACTGGGCAAATTCAGTAACGGCACTGAGCTATTACATCCTTGTTTATGTTGTAGCAAACATGGCTGTGTTCTCAATAATAAGCGTTGTAGAGCAGAACAATGGCGGTAAGACCGACATCGACGATTACGACGGCTTCTACAAGACGAATCCGAAGCTTTCGTTCCTCATGACGCTTGCAATGTTCTCGCTGGGTGGTATTCCTCCATTCGCCGGAATGTTCTCGAAGTTCTTCGTCTTCATGTCTGGTGTCAACGGAGCCGACATCCACACAACGATTGGTACTTGGGGCTACGCAGTAGTCTTCATTGCATTGCTTAACACTGTCATCAGCTTGTACTACTATCTGAAGATTGTAAAGGCAATGTACATAAAGCACAGCGACAACCCACTGCCAACATTCAAGTCAGACTGCAACACTAAGCTTGCCCTTGCGCTCTGCACAACAGGCATCCTCCTGTTCGGTATCTTCTCGTATGTTTACCAGTGGATCGCAACAGCAGCATAATATACCCACCCCCACGCCTCCTCCCGTGCGGGAGGGGGTTGAATAGTTTTGTGGACAAAATAGCATCCAGCTTTCAATGAAGGAAGGTTTGAATATTTTTGCGTATAAAGACGTCCTGTTTCAATGAAGGAGAGTTGATAAAGCCAACATCGGATTAAACGGACAGCACGGATAATCATTTCCGTCACATTCGTTTAATCCGATGTTTTTTTAATTAACAAACAATATTTGGGGAAGGACTCTTCAGGTTCCTTCCCTTTTTTTAATCATAATGTTAGCCTATTGGCATTTCGTTCAGCCAGCGGGCAAAGAACAAGTTACTTACTGAGTAACCGTTTGGCGAATGGCTAATAAGTTGCTTATCGCTCAAAGCCTTCAGCGCAGTCCTTACACTACTTGTTGCGGGAAGTCCGTATTTGCTGATGAATTTCTGGCTTAAAGGCGATTCTACCAGTCCTTCGGAGGCTATGGCATACAGCAATTGTTGTTGATTCTCGGTAAGCCACGAAAGGTAATTCTCGAATGATGCAGCTTGTTCCTCTATCAGTTCCTCAACAACAACATCTACAAGAGAGTTGTTTATTTCCTCTTTATCGTGTTCATATATCCCGTGAAGAATAGCTTGAATGTACCATGTAGTGCCCTTGGATATATCGGATATATAATCGAATGTTTCAGAAGGAATACTTCTCCCACCACTTTTCAGCCAATTATTGGCAAATGTCAGGTATTCTTTCTTGTCAATGCTTTTCAACGACATTATCATGGAACTCTGAAAGAAAGGCCTGTTTGCCGATAGGAACATCTCTTCCATCATGTGCTGGCGGCTTCCTGCAAAGATGAAATAAACATTAGGCAGGAACTGAATGTAAGAGCGCAGCAATGCCTCAGTGCCGGTTTCCGGATAGCTCAAGATTTGCTGGAACTCATCTATTGCAACATAGCAGCGTTTCTCCGAAACCTTCATATAGTCGAAAATGCGCTTCAGGCTTGCCTTGCTTTCTGTCGGCTTTATGTCTAATGAGAATGTAGGAATGCCTGTCATCTCGTCAATAGTTACCGTCGGGCGAAAACTACTGAAGAATGTCTGCACGTGTCTTAATGCCGATTGCGACACTGTATCGAGTTTACCGATTATTTCCTGTGCCAATAGTTGGACAAGTTGTTCAAGGTTTTTGGTAGCATATATGTCGATATAGAAACACTTGACATCTTTGTCAGACTTTTCAATTTTGTTGAACACATGGTGAATTAACCCCGTCTTACCCATTCGACGTGGGGCGACCAGTGTGACATTGCGCTCGCCATGAAGTGTTGACATTATCTTCTCAGTCTCTTTCTGTCGGTCGCAGAAGTATTCCGGTCCTTTATATCCGTAGACAACAAAAGGGTTATTAAGTTTTGCCATAATTCCGTTGCACTTTTTACGCAACGCAAATTACGCAATAAAAACTGAGACTGCCAAATAATCTTCCTCTTTTTTATTGAATCCATTGGTTAAAGTTTCATAATCACATTGAAATGTTTCACCTTAAGTCGTTGCATTTTCATGATTTCTGTTGATGTTCTCAGATATTTTCCTTAACATTGACGGCAGTAAAGAAACAATCGAATTAACAGAAAATAGCAGAAGGATGAAATCTGACTTACAAAAAGATTAGATTCGCTTATTACACTTTTGCTATGCCTTTGCTTTAGTGTCTATGGACAGAACAATATTGTAGTACCTCCCAGGTCCAAAACGTTGCCTTGTCAATAAAATTCCAATTACGATTTATTCTTTCCCGTTTTTGTAATTCATTGGTAGTCAACGTCTTTGCAAAAGCATAGGTTTAGGCTTGCGAAAGGTCATCTTTTAGACTGTAAAACCTAAGGTTTTGGAACGCCAAAGTTGACCTTTTAGAGGCTCATTCGGCAACTCTCATTTTAGTGTAAATACTTTTCAATTAAATCAGAGATTTCGAATGAACTATAAATATATTTTATGATTATCCGCCTTGTCTGAGTCGTTACAGAGTTATCCACAGCAGGGGCATCCCTTTTGGGTGCCATATCGGTATGAAAGACCGACTTAAGATTATATAGAAGTTGACTTTACGTAAAAAGAAAGAGGATGTATCATGTACGATTATGATACATCCTCTTGTTATGATGTTTATTTCAGCAAGTTACAAAGTTGCCTTGTGCGACTTGCCATTCTCACGTATAATGTAGATTCCCTTTGGTAAGTTGACCGGATTGACACGTCTTCCGTTAAGGTCGTAGACTTCTGTCTTGCTGCTGATAGTTCCCGCGTCAATCTTGTCGATGCCCGTTACGGCACCAGCTTTTTGAATGATGCGGAGCTGGAGAGTATCAACACTGTCGGTGACCGATACTATTGCCTCGCGGCTGTCGACGCCTTCCGGCAGGGCATCGACGTTGAACTTCAGCGTGTCAGCCTGATATTCGCCTGGTGTACTTGCAAGACGGCACCAGCTTGAGTTGACTTCAGCCTTCTTCCAGCCGAGGTATGAGAAGATGACTTTTTCTGCATTGCCGCCCTTCTGATTTACGACGAGAGAGTCGACGTCACGTGTGACGGCACCTTCGCTGCTAATCTTTGCCGGCAACATTACCGAATGGCGAACGTGCGGGAAAACTGCGAGCGATGTCTGACCGCCTGGCGCAGCCTGGAAGTAACCCGTCAGTGGACGCCAAGTCCCTTTGTTGAGCATGAAAGCTGTGTTGCCCTCAGAGCGCATAGGAGCCATTGCGAACGCGCATTCAAGGGAATCGTTCTTGGTTGGTATTCCGCTGATGACGATAAAGAACTCGTCGTTGATGACGTACTTACGATTAAGTTGCAACTCTACAACTCCGCTGTTGTTGCGAATTGCGTAGCCGAGTTCCGTTATTGTCCAACTGTCGAGCAAATCGACCTGTTTGCCAGGCACACCGTTCTCGGATGTGTACAGCGAGAAGCTGACATTGGCAATCTGGTCAGCAATGTTCTCAGCCGAAGCCTTTGTGAAGTTGACATAAACGGCATCGAGAAGCATCGGGTGAGACGGCTTGGAGAATCGCTCCGCCCATGCCGTTATGCCCATATTGTTGGCTCCCGGGAATGTCGTATTACCGTCGGTGAAGTTCGTCTGATACTTGTCGCCCGGACGGAAGTTGGTAATCAGGCCCTGGAACTGCACCTGCACAGAGTCGTCGGAGTAGGTATAGCCGCTGTCGTTCTGCGCGATGTGTGTCACGTACCACTTGTTCAGCCTGTCGTGCTCCATCGTTACGTCCTCAGTCTTGTAAATTGTGTCAGGCTGGAAGATTAAGCTCTTGTTGTTGGCAATATCATACTGAGAGTAGATAGCCCATGAGTACGAAGTCGGATAGCCAGCCGACTGGTCCTTGTATGTCACCGGAACGAGCGGTGCGATCATGCGTGTGCGTGTCGTAAGGTCGCGGAACTCAGCAGGATAGGCTACCGCCGCAGTCGGAATTTGACCGTCAACGTGGACGAAAGCCTTCTTTGTGACGGTGTTGCTGTTGCCGGTGCTGTCGGTGACAGTTAGCGAAACGTCATAGTTTCCTGCACGTGTGTAGACGACGGTGGGTGCCTGTTCATTCGAGGTAGCAGGTTCGCCGCCTTTGAACGACCAATTCCAAGATTTCGGGTTACCTGCTGACAAATCGGCGAAGTGTACCTCGTCGCCCGTTTTTACCGTTATCTGGTCGATTGTCTTCACGCCGGAAACTGACAGGTTGGCGGCATAGTAGTCGCCGAGATAGCCACCCATCTTGAACGTTTTGTCGTTGGAACCATAGCTGTAGGTCATGCGTATGCGCACTTTCTTACCTATATATGAGGCGAGACTTGCGTCAGCCTTCACCCATCGCTTGTCGCCTGAGACCATATCGCTGTTCCAAAGCTCAGTAGAGTCATTCGTATAGTTGTCAGAAGAAACATAGACGTGCAGCGAGCTGTACTCGTTCCATGACGGGTCCGTGCAAATGTAAGAATGGAATTCGCCGTTGCTGGGAACGGTAATCTCTTCACTTGTGATATGACCGATTGAGCGCTTGTAAACCTGATAAGGACCGTCGATGTGCACGGCGGTGGCACTTGGAGCCCCAGTCTTAGGGAAATAGCGGTAGGTTGAGTCCTTAATCTCAAAGGTGATGACCCCGTCCACGCCGTTATTCTGTGTCCATTTCGACAGGTCTCCTGCAAAGTTCTCCGACCAGACGGCAGTCTGCGATGCACTATCCTGCACGCTGAAGTCGGCTGTAAGACCGTTTGCCGATGGCTCACGGAGAATGCGTGGCAGTGTATTTGCCGCCGTTGGCTGATACGGTATCAGCAGCGACGACTGCTCAGTGGTTGTTAGTCCCGTCCACGCTGACACCGGACGAATGCCTAAATTGTCGCCGGGACCTGCGTAAGCCGTTGCGAATGCCGCAACAGACAATATCGCTGTCAGTAATGTTTTCATAAATATTAAAATTTTATTTGTGAGTTAGATTTTGCAAATTTACGCAATTTATTTTTAAAATATGTAGTTTTTAGGTATTTATTGATACGTAATTATACAACAAGTCTAGCCTTTCACTTATTTTAAATGCTCTATCATGCCGTCCAACGGACGCTGGAGGATTTCCCCGATGGTGTATTTATGCTGTTCTGCTACAAACGAAAGGTCATCGCGGAAGTACCATGCAATACTGCCGACGAAGCTTACAGGCAAATCCATACGTCCGTATCTGTCGATGTTACGCTCAAAGAAATCGTTGAAGTTCTGCCTTACCAGCGTCCTCAACTCCAGGAAGTCATTGATGTGTTTACCAATGAACTTCGACGCGCTTGCAAGGTAGCGGTTGGCTGCCGGTGCCGAGTACACATTATATATAATGTCATTGTAAGCCTGATGGGTCTCCTCTAGGTACAGATCCTTTATACTTTCAGCCCGCTTGTCCTTGAAGATAAGAGTCATGAAGTGTCGGCCGAGGACCGCGCCGGAGCCTTCGTCGCCAAGAATATAGCCAAGTGGCGGAATGTTCTCGACAATCCGATGCCCATCATACAGACAACTGTTGGACCCCGTACCGAGTATGCACGCAATGCCTTCGCTATCGCCGCATAACGCGATGGCAGCCCCCATAAGGTCGCTGTCGACGTTGACGTCATTGCAACTGAGCGCATTCCCGAGTAAGTCCTTCATTCTTTGCTGCTGGCTTTCGTTGCAGCCTGCACCATAGAAGCAGATCTTGTCAACCTTGCAATTTGTGATTTGAGGTACGAGTTCGTTGCTGATGATGCCCTGAATGTCGTCGTCGGAAAGATGAAACGGGTTTATTCCTTTCGTTGCATACTGTCCCTTGCGCTGTCCGTCATTGTCAACGAGAGCCCAGTCGGTCTTTGTGCTGCCGCTATCGGCTATGAGTATCATATCGGTTTGTTGTTGAATTGTTGTCTGCTTTATGTGCAAAGATACTACAAACTGCCCATACAGCAAAATTAAAAGTAGAAAGTTTTGACTTTCGTCTGGGCTCCATATGCCGGAAAAGGATAGAAAATTATTGCTGTCCGCTAAAACTCAAAATGGCAAAAACATCCAACCCGAAGCCCTGTAAATTTAGACTTCGGGCTTATTCTTTCAAAAAGTAAGCCCCCTCTAATCAAACAGACTCGGTTCAGGAG
>Ga0256406_1001831_pt1 | contig 32634 bp, 21 predicted proteins | sample RumenRJG_03DNA_FD_185986 | JGI IMG/M metagenome (GOLD analysis project Ga0256406, IMG submission 185986) | Bovine rumen microbial communities from Lethbridge, Alberta, Canada - RJG_03 | ecosystem: Host-associated > Mammals > Digestive system > Stomach > Rumen | place: Canada: Alberta | collected...
TAGGGCAATTCTATAGATGGTATTGTCATTCTCATCTCCGGCTGTCAATAATCAAGTAGCTATTCTTATACCTGGCAAGAATAGAGCATTGTCCTTTCTATTAATTCTGCATGCACCGTGTATGACAAGTTTATCGGTTTTGGAATCCTTGTCATGCTCCCGATAGAGGAAAGAGGGAACAATTGTGCCCTCTTCACCTGGTCATTGTGCGTTGGTACAACACTTGCACCCAAGAGAGTAGAATACAAAAAAATAAAGATTATGAGCAAGAGAATTCAGAAAGGTGAGACATTCAAGGCCAATGAGGCCATCAGTTATGCTGAGGGTGGCGTGGTGAGTAAGGAACTTATTCACAACGATTCGGGCAGCATCACGCTGTTCTCTTTCGATGAGGGACAGGGACTGTCGGAGCATATTGCGCCGTTCGATGCCCTCATTCAGGTGATCGACGGCGAGATGGAACTCACGGTTGAGGGTACAGCCTACGACATCAAGGCGGGTGAGAGCTTCATCATCCCGAGCGGGGCACGACATTCGGTGGCGGCCCACAAGCCCTTCAAAATGCTGATCACGATGATTCGCGGGAATGCAGCCAACAGAGTGAGATTCACCAATTAATAACAATCATAAAATAGATGCGGTTATGAGAGCACATGAGGACAAGAGAGACTATATGGTCTCGAAAGACGTGGATTTGGCAAGAGCCATCATCGGTTCAATCCTGAGCAGAGGAAGAATCACGGGCGGATCCCTCGTGGCATGATGGCAACACAACAAGAATATAAATTATAGAAAGGAATAACGATGAAAACATTAGTTATCTATGGTTCCACAACGGGAACCACCGAAGGAGTGGCAGAACAGATAGCACAGAAGTTGGGTGCTGAGGCTGTAAACGTTGCCGACGTGACCGACGAGCAGATAGCAGAGGCCGACAACCTGATACTCGGTTCCTCTACATGGGGCGCCGGAGAGCTGCAGGACGACTGGTACGACGGCCTGGAGAAGTTGAAGGCGGCAGACCTCAGCGGCAAGATCATAGCCATCTTTGGAGTCGGTGACTCAGCCAGCTACAGTGATACTTTCTGCGGTTCGATGGCGGAGCTGTATCACGGTTTGGAAGACAGTGGGGCTCAGATTGTGGGAGCCGTTCCCACAGACGGCTACACCTTTGACGACTCAGAATCGGTTGTTGACGGGAAATTCGTCGGGCTGCCCATCGACGAGGAGAACGAGAGCGACAAGACTGAGGAACGGATTGACAACTGGGTGAAAGAGATAAAGCCCAGCCTGAAGTGACGCTGGGGAGGAAATAAATCTTCCATAAGCAGGAGGCCGTAATGAGATTATTGATTATCTTTGTAGCGGATTACCTACATGCTTATGGAAGATTCTGTATATACGGCCCTGCAGCGCTGCCCCCTCTTTGCCGGCATGGAGCGGATGGAGATTGTGCTTGCCCTCAATGCCTTTCCTTGTCGCATTGTCGACTATGCCCGTCATGAGATTTATGCCTTGGCGGGCCTTCCGCTGGGTTATGCCGACATTGTGGTGAGTGGTACGCTGGTCTGTCGCATGGCCTCGCTTCATGGCCGGCCCGTGGAGATGACGCGGCTCAAGAAAGGAGATATGGTGGCTCCGGCTCTTCTCTTTGCTGAGAATGGCGTCATGCCGGTGAGTGTGGAGACTGACTCGAAGGTGAGGGTGCTGCGTATGACGAAGGAAGACTTCCAGGAGATGATGGATAAGAACTCCCGGCTGAGAATGAATTTCATCCGGCTGCTCTCCACCACCTGCCTGTTTCTGACCAAGCGCACGAGGATGCTGGCTCTGATGACCGTACGCGAGAAGGTGGCCTTCTTCCTGCTGAAGGAAGCCCGCGGGCAGAAGTCGCAGAAGATTGTGCTGCCTCGCAGCCGACAGGAGATCGCCGATAGTTTTGGCATTCAGAAATACTCGCTCAAGCGGGTGCTGGCAGAGATGGAGAAGGAGGGCATCCTGATGGTGGATGGCCGCGAGATTACGATTCTCAAACCCGAGGAGCTAAAATAGCTCTCTGTGAGGTATCACCTGTTGTCAGTTACGTATACTTCAACTTCTTCGCTGAGCGCAAGGCCGCCGAGGAGCCGATGAAGAAGATGGCGCGTGCCATGGGTGTGGAAAATCCGCAGAGCGGCAAGGACTTCATCGATGCCCTCGACCGATTGATAGCCTCAGTGGAATGCTCCGACCTGAAGATGAGCGACTACGGCATCACCCGCGATGAGCTGAAGCTCTGGCCCGCGCGCATCCACGAGGTGCTCGGTGGCGACATCACGGCCGACCCGCTGCCCATGACCGACGAGGACTACCTGGGCATCTATGAGCGTTCGTTCAAGTAATCATCACTTCTTTTTATAATATTCAGAGAGAGGCGATCCAGGCAGACCGTCTCTCTCTTTGTCTTCGGGCTACCCGCAGGGGTCAAATCAGGAATGGACTGCCCGATAATTTGATTCCATGATGGTGGAACTCTCCTTCCATCGGCTATAACCACGAAACCTTATAAATTTCTTTCTATCTCGAGATGCCCTATACGGACGAACACAAGGCTCGCACGAGGCATTCTTGCAGTCCGCCACACGACTGAAATCGATGTTATTCGCTGGGCCTAAATCCGTTTAACCCGCCTGCAGTTCACGATTTTGCGGTTAAAAGTAGTTAAAGTACACTTATTATTTTGAGTTGTAGATTAAATAGTGTACTTTTGCCTACATAGAGTTACTAAACCAAAAACTAAAAGATGAAAGTAAAGACACTATTATTATCCACAATGATGCTTGTACCCTTGGGAATGCAGGCACAAGTGACGGTGGGCGTCGACGTGGCTCATCCGCTGTATGATGTTTCCCCCACATTGTACGGAATCTTCTACGAGGACATCAACCATGCAGCCGACGGCGGTCTCTACGCCGAGCTCGTGCGCAATCGTTCCTTCGAGGACAATGCCCATGCGGCCGACCATTGGACGACGGTAGGCGAGGGCGCAGCGCGTGCCAGCCTGCGTCTTGTCAGTAAGCAACTTCTCAACTCGGCCCAGCATGCCGCCCTTGAGGTGACCTTCAAAGGCAGCAAGGGTCAGAAGTCGGGTGTTGCCAACGAAGGCTTCTGGGGCATCAATGCCGTTCAGGGCAGCAGCTATCGGCTGTCGTTCTGGGCCAAGGGCAAGCTTCAGGCTCCGCTTCGCGCAACTATCACGGATGCTGCGGGCACGAAGGTCTATGCAGAAGCTGTCGTACCCGGTCAGATTTCAGGCAAGTGGCAGAAGTTCACGGTAGCGTTGACCGCCAATGCCAACGATGCCAATGCCCGACTCGCGCTCACAGCCGAGGGCAAGGGCGTGGTGACGCTCGACGTGGTGAGTCTGATGCCGCCCACCTTCCACAATCATGCCAACGGACTCCGTCCCGACCTGGCCAGTATGCTCGATGCCCTTCATCCCAAGTTCCTGCGCTTCCCCGGCGGCTGCTTCGTTGAGGGACAGGAGTCGCCCGAAAACGCCTTCCACTGGGAGAAGACCATTGGTCCCATCGAGACACGTCCGGGCCACAAGAATGTCAACTGGGGCTACCGCACCAGCGACGGCATGGGTTTTGACGAATACTTGCAGTTGGCCGAGGACATCGGTGCCCAGCCGCTCTACGTGGTCAACGTGGGTTTGTGGCACGGTGGCATGACTCCCTACGACTCCATCCAGCCCTGGATTGACGAGACGATGGCTGCTCTGGAATACGCCAACGGTCCCGTGACCAGCAAATACGGCGCGCTGCGTGCCAAGAACGGTCATCCCGCACCTTATAATATAGAGTATCTGGAGATTGGCAACGAGAACAACCAGCCCGACCCGGCCCTGCAGAGCGACCACTACTACGACCGCTTCAAGCAGTTCAAAGAGGCTGTGCTCGCCAAATATCCCAACATGCACCTCATCGGCAACGTTCAGGCCTGGGGCAACGACGATCCCAAGTGGGAAACCGATGAGAGCGTGGAACTGGTGGATGAGCACTACTACCGCAATCCGGCCTGGTTTGCCAACAATTTCCACAAGTACGACAGCTACGACCGCAAGGGCCCGAAGGTTTATGTCGGCGAGTATGCCGTCACGCAGGGCTTCGGCAATCACGGTTCTCTCGATGCAGCCTTGGGCGAGGCCGTGTATATGATGGGCATGGAAAACAACAGCGATATCGTGCGCATGGCCAGCTATGCGCCCATCTTCGCCAACGTCAACGACCTGAAGTGGCGTCCCGATATGATTCAGTTTGATGCCAACGGCGCTTTCGGTACGCCTTCCTACTATGTGCAGCAGCTCATGGCCGGCAATGTGGGAACGAAGGTGCTGAAGACCGACTTGCAGAATCCTTATCCCATCGACGAGAAGCAGGTGGAGATGCGCCCGAAGGTCTGTCAGGTGGGTGTGGGCACGTGGAACACGCAGGCCAGTTTCCAGCCCGTCTCGCTTGAGTCTGCAGACGCCAAGGCACAGAACGCTCCGCAGCAGGCCCAGGTGAAGGGCGAATGGAAACAAGCCGGCAACACACTGACGCAGACCTCAAATGCCGAGGGTGCCATCCGACTCACCTCAGCCAAGTTCGCCTCCGACGAATATACATATAAGGTACGTGCCCGCAAGGACGCCGGAGCCGAGGGCTTCCTGATCGTCTTCAACTATATCGACAAGGACAACTATTGCTGGCTCAACCTTGGCGGCTGGGGCAACACGCAGCATGCCATAGAGCAGGTGACCAATGGCGGCAAGGGACAGCTGGCCTCCTGCACGGGGACGCTAGAGCCCGGACGCTGGTACGACGTGACCCTCCACGTGAAGGGCGACTCCATCTATGCCTCGCTCGACGGCAAGCAGATTTTCGCCACGGCTCTCCAGCCCAACGTGAAGCCCGGACTCTTCCAGTCGGCAACGCTTGATACGAATTCGGGAGACGTCATCGTGAAGCTGGTCAATACCACCGATCAGAACACCACAGCCCGCGTCAGCCTGCAGGGCAAGCAGGCCACGAAGGCCCGCGTGATACGTCTGACCAGTGCGTCGGGCGAGGACGAGAACTCGCTCGAAGCACCTACGAAGATCTATCCCACGGAGCAGACGCTCAGTCCCGCTGATAGCCACGTGGACGTGCTGCTTCCCGCTTATTCGCTCAATATCGTAAGAATCAAATAGATTGGTAGTTGAGCCACGAGGTAGAAGTCAGGAGTCCTTACAAGCAGACTCCTGATTTCTATCCTCCGGCTCTTTCTAAAAACAACTGATTGATTTGTCTTTTCCCGAGAAATTCTTTTGAGAGCAGATAAATTTTCTTTATCTTTGCGGGAACTGTATAAGGACTTCAAAACCTGATAACTTTCTCTTCGTGAGGGGAACCGGCGAATCAGAATTTTTCGGGCTTACAACTGAAGAATAGAAACCAATACAATTTAGAAGGTTGTGATGAGAAGCAGATGGTCATTCATTTACGTATTGTTGGCCTTGTTGTGGAGCCTCAGGGTCTGGGGCTTCGATGACAAGAACCTGATGGCGTCGTATCTGAACATTACAACCGGACTCCCCAACAATTTTGTGGATGATATCTACCAGGATAGCCAGGGATTTATTTGGGTCAGCACTCAAGGTGGCGGACTGGCCCGCTACGACGGCTTCGTCTATCGCTATCTTGGCGTGGGACTTTCGGCCTATCCCCTGCGCAGCAATTTCTGCCACAACGTGACGGAAGACCGCCACGGCCGGCTGTGGGCAGCCTTCGACGAGGGTACGCAGGTGATCAGCTTGCGCTTGGCCATGCCCGTCAGTCCCGAAGGCACCAACGACAATATCACCCGCCAGTTCGACCTTATGGCCAAAGAGACCGGCGACCGCGTCTATTGCGACTCGCGTGGAGCGGTATGGGTGCTCACCCGTCAGCATCTCTACCGCCTCACGTTCGACGATGAGGGACGCGTGAATCAGATGGCCTCCTTGGCTATAACCACAAATCCAACGGGCGGCTGCCTGCGCGACCTCGACAAGGATGGCTCCGTCTACGTCAGTTATTCCAGTGCATTGTGGCATGTCTCCTTCTCCGGAGGAAAGCTTCGGGCCGAGAATCTAGCCGGGCGCATTCCTGCTATCCGCGGCCGCTATGTGACCGATGTACTGAAAGTGAGGGGTCTTCTCTGGATTGCGACCTCTACGGGACTCTTTCGTAGTGACGGCCGTCAGTGGCACAGCGCAACCGACGCCGACCTGCTGCCCAACGACTTCGTGACGAGTCTTGAGATTGTCAATGGTCAGAAGCTACTCGTGGGCACGCTGTGCGGCATCACGATTCTCGACCTCAACAACGGCAGTCATGAACTGTGGTCGGTCAGTTCCCAGTACAACCCGCTGAGCAGCAACTTCGTCAACTGCATGTTCTATCGCCAGGGCGTGCTGTGGGTGGGAACGGAGTCGGGCGGCATCGTGAAGTTGTCGAACCGCATGCTCAAGCTCGACAACTATGTCCATTCAGACGCTGCGTCGTCCATCTCGCCCAATGCCGTGAATGCCATGTATGTCGAGTCCAACGGCACGCTGTGGGCAGGCACGGTGGAGGGTGGCCTCAACCGAAAGGCCGATGGATCGTCGGACTTCACGCATTATACTACTTCCAATTCGCGATTGTCCCACAATTCCGTATCGACATTGACGGCAGACTCTCTGCATCAACTCTGGATTGGCACGTGGGGTGGGGGAGTCGACGTGATGAGTCTCGACCATCCCGGACAGATAGAACCCTTGCGTGCGGCGGCCGGGCCTAACATGAATATCAGCTTTATCGGAGCCCTGGCCTACGACCGATTCAACGATGGCATGTGGATTGGCGCCAACGACGGGCTCTTCTTCTATGACATGAAGACCAAGCGCCTGGAAGAACCTTTCAAGGACTGCCGCGACGTGCGTGGCTGCATTGGCTCGGTCATCACTCCCGACGGCACACTGTGGATGGGCAACCTGGGGGGAATGGTGCAGGTCGACTTACGGTCGCGGCGGAGGAAGCAGAGGTATTTCACCAGGAAATTCTGGCATTATAAGCTCGATCAGCCCAGCAGTGGCGTGCATGAGAAAATCTGGTGCTTCTGCCTTGCCAAGGACGGAACCCTCTGGTTGGGCAGCGGCGGATACGGACTCTACAAGATGACCAAGGACAAGAACGGCCGGACGGTCTTTGTGAATTATTCCCGAAAAGACGGACTGCCCAACAATGGCGTACGCGGCATCGCTGAGGACAAGTATGGCAGACTTTGGATTACGACCAACAACGGTCTCAGTGTGTTCAATCCGAAGACGCAACTCTTCAACAACTTTGATGAGCAGGACGGACTTGTCTCGGCCCAGTTCTATTTCAATAGTGTAGAGATCTCGTCGGCAGGTCATGTGTTTCTTGGGTCTGAGCGGGGACTCATTGAAATTGAAGGTGTTGATCTCAGTCATGTGGGACAGGGAAAGCTGCGCTTCACGGGATTGAGCGTGAACAACGTGCCCGCCACTCCGGCCCAGCGATACCTGAAGGAGGATATCACGCTGGCCAAGAAAATCTATCTTCACGAGTCAGACCGCTCGTTCTCCATCGACTTTGCCGTTCTAAATTATAGTTCATACCTGACGGGAACTTACAGCTACCGTATGAAAGGCTATGAAAAGGAATGGATTGTGCTGCCTCCCGGTCAGCACAGCGTGCGCTACTCCACGTTGCCCTCGGGCAACTATACGTTCGAGGTGCGCTTTGTTCCTGACTTTTCCAGCGGGAAGCCACAGCAGATCAGTATCGATGTGCACGTGAGTCCCTATTTCTTCAAAAGTTGGTGGTTCATCTGCCTGCTGTTGTTGGCTGCTGCCTACGTGGGCTTCCGTCTTTACCGCTATCGTATAGCCAAGATGAGGGAAGAGGAAGCCAACGCTCTCTTCCAGCCCATCGAGGAAGCTCTGCGCGAGAGTGAGAATCCCAAAATGCTGCAAGACCGCATTCAGACCATCATCAGTAACCAGAAGCTGTACTATGTCAGGCTCGACAAGACCGCAAAGGAGCAGAACGAGGAGGACAAGCGAAAGCACTTGTCGTTTATGGACCGGATCATCAAGTGCATGGAGCAGAACTATGCCAACTCTGCCTTTGGCGTTCAGGAACTGTGCATTGCCATGGGCATGAGCCGTCAGGTGATCGTGAAGCAGTTGAAGGAGGAGACCGGAAAAACATTGACCCAGTTTGTCCGCGATTATCGTTTGGATATGTCACGTCGTCTTATCATGGAACAAGCCGACAAGATCAACATTGCCGATGTGGCCTATCGCGTGGGCTTCAACGACCCGAAGTATTTCACCCGTTGCTTCACCAAGCGCTACAACATCACTCCTGTTGCTTTTAAGGAGCAGTGCCAGACAATTCATAATTCATAATTCATAATTGGCTGGCGCGCGTACAATTCACAATTCACAATTCATAGTTAGGCTGGCGCGCGTACAATTCATAATTAGGCTGCCGACCTTATTCGTCATTATTCTTTTCCGCGAAGCGGCGCGTTAAATAACAAATGATGTTTGTAGGAGGGCCGTCATTCCTGACGGCCAAGAAAGAAAGACCGCTTGAACATCACAAGTAAATCCTTCGGCGGCAGGAATGCCGCCGCTCCTAACTACTACGGAGGGAGAATCAAGTTTAGTGCGATAGATACTTTCAAGGCATCATCTTTCGGAGGTTGTGCCTTCCAGGTACCAAACCATTCTAGTGGTCTCTCCGGGCACATCCACTCGCTGCGCTCGTGTATGTACCCGGTTTCTGAGGTATTGCCTTCCAGGCAAATGCTTCATGGGGCTACCCACGAAGTGGGTTGCGTTATCATAGCGAGGGGATGAGGAGAAACAACGTTTCGACGATTCCCCTCGTATGGTGTTCGCGGGTGTTTAGCTACCCCCGGATGGGGGTTGCGTTAATCGTAGGTTTTCGGAGCATCGATTGGGTATTGACGCAACCCCCTGCCGGGGGTAGCTCAATCCGGGGGACTCAACTACGAGGGGAATCGCTCATTCGCTTCGCTCATCTCGCTCATCCCCTCGCTATGTTGACGTAACCCCCTACCGGGGGTATAAACATCAATCGAATTTTACAGTTCTGATGTTCTCCCCATCCTTTGCAATTGGTAGGAGCGCTTAGGAGGACCGTCATTCTTGACACCAAGAAAGATATGTGATTGCATTATGATTGACCTCGATTTGCTTCTCCCCTCCCTACAGAGAGGCTGTAACAAAACTCTAAAATTGGCTTCCGTTAAGGGTACTTCGAAATTTTTTAGTTGCATTATGCTTGCTAAAGACATTACTCATTAAACAGGTTGTCACTTTATTGTCGAATTTGAGAAATTATTTTGTGTAGGGAGGTTTGGCTAGTGAAGATCTCGGAGGTTTTGTTACAGCCTCTACAGAGGGAGGGGAGAAGCAAGCGGTGAGTAAACGGTAGGAGCGCATAGGAGGGCCGTCATTCCTTGCGGCCAAAAAAACACAGACCATCAGCTAGATTTACACGATAACAGTAAAGCAACTTCGTCTGAAAACCGACAGATGATCATTCGTGACAGCCGTCACGTTTCTTCGTGACAATCGTCACGTTTCTTCGTGACAATCGTCACGTTCGTTCGTGACAATCGTCACGTTCGTTCGTGACAACCGTCACGTTCATTCGTGACAGCTGTCACGATACATCATTTTCCCATTATTCTTGTAGCCTTATGCCGATAGAAAATCCTCTAATTCAAGAAAAAAGTGAATAAATCCTTTGTCATTTACCGATGGAAGATTCTCTAATTCTTCAATTCTAGACATAAAAAGAATAATTCCTTTACCCGTACCGATAAAAGATTCTCTAATTCTTAAATTCTAAGCAAAAACTACAAATAATTCCATTGCCCTGCACCGAGAGAATCCTCTCATTCTTGACGAAAAAATGAAATCTTCCTTATCCTCCATTGATAGAAATTCTCTAATTCTAGGCAAAAATTATGAATTATGAATTATGCATTATGAATTATTCTGTTCGGCCATCATTCTTTTCCGATAATTGACTTCACGGCGACCGATAGTTTAGAGATAAGTGAAAAAAGTACACTATCTAACTATTTGGTATATTATGAGTTACACGTGTGTCCACCTATTAGAGCGTTTTGTCCACCCGGTTTATATCATGTTTTTAGTAATTTTGGCAGCGAAAACAAATGAACTAAAAAATCAATCCTGCCAGCCTCGCAGCAGCAAAGAGCGGACTAAAGGATTCAGAGTTGAAAAGTTTACCTGAACGGACTGAGGAATTACCTGACGAATCAGTCCCGACGAAAAGAAAATTCATATAAATAGTATCAACCTAATTAAACAAGAACAAAAACATGAGGAAACAATTATTCTCAGTGATGTTGGGTTTTTGTGCCTTTGGTAGCTTAACGTTTGTGCCTACCCCCGCACAGGCAGTTACAGCCCAAGCGCCTACCATCAAGATCAAAGGTTCGGTTGTCGACGAACAAGGCGAGCCCCTCATCGGCGCCACAGTAAAGGTGAAAGGCGCGCAAACAGGAGTCGTGACCGACTTCGACGGCAACTTCAGCCTTGATGCTCCCGCCAACTCGGTGCTCATTATCAGCTATGTGGGCTACAACGACCGCGAGGTGGCCGTGAACAGCCGCGCCATCATCGACAAGATTCAGCTCGAGTCAAACACCAAGACACTCGACCAGCTGGTGGTTGTGGGTTACGGTACGCAGAAGAAGGCCGACCTGACCGGTTCTGTCTCGGTGGTCAATGCTGAGCAGCTGAAGAAGGTCTCCAACTCCAATATCTCTACGATGCTTGAGGGTAAGGTGCCTGGGGTGCAGATCACGACCGACGGTCAGCCTGGTGCCGATCCTAGCGTGCGCATCCGTGGTATTGGATCCTTCGGCAGCACGGCTCCTCTCTACGTGATCGACGGTGTGCCCATGGGAACCACCATCCGCGATTTCTCGCCCAACGATATCGCTACCATACAGGTGCTGAAGGATGCCGCTGCCGGTGCCATCTATGGTTCGCGTGCAGCCAACGGCGTGATCATCATCACCACGAAAAACGGTAAGAAAGACCAGCCTCTGCGCGTTGACTACTCCGGCTACTTCGGCGTGGATAATGTTTCGAGCAGCGTATACGACGTGATGAACGCCTCCGACTATAGCAACTATCTGGGTCAGGCCTGCGCCAACTCTGGCACTCCTCTTCCCGGTGGTTATCACTTCGACGACGCCACGAAGCGCTACGTCTTCCAGAACGGAACAGATACCGACTGGTTTGGCGAGGTCTTCAAGACCGGTATCCGTCAGAACCACAACGTCAACCTCAGCGGTGGCGGTGCCCACAATACCTATAATATCGGCCTCGACTTCTTCCAGCAGAAGGGTGTCATCGAGGGTGCCGGTCCTAACTACAAGCGTTATACCGCCCGCGTGAACAACACGATGGACACCAAGTTCATCAAGTTCCGCACAAGTCTGGTCTACTCCCACTCCGATCAGGACAACCTCTCCATGTCGAATGCCTCTGAGTACGTGCAGGGCCTCTATGGCGATGTGACCAACGTGCTGCGCGGTACGCTGATTATGCCGCCTACCATCAAGGCCTACGATCCCTCTACCTGGGTGCTCGACGACAAGGTGGGCGCTGCCAGCGACTACCACTACGACGCCTATGGCTACGGAGTCTACTACGATACCGTGCATGGCGACATTTCAGCTTCCAACCCACTGCTGGTCAACAACAAACTGACGCGTAACACGCTGGTCGACCGCTTCGTTGGAACAGGCTCTGCTGATGTAGACCTCTTCAAGATGGTAGGCTTGGATCTGAAGAATCATCATTTGAACTATAAGATCAACCTCTCTTACAGCAAGACCCACTGCTCCGACAAGACTTGGATTCCTTCTTGGATTCAGAGCAACCGTGTCTATCTGGCCAAGAGCAACGAGCAGCTCACGAAGGGCTCACGCGACTATTCCGACGCCCTGATTGAGAACACGCTGACCTACGATGGCCACATCGGCAAGCACAACATCAACCTCGTGCTGGGTCAGACCTACGAGGAGGAGCACACCAATACGCTCACCGGTTGGGCCAACAACCTCTCAGAGCCTTACTACCTGCAGCTGCAGAATGGCTCCACCCGCGACGCCAACTCTTACGAATACAAGCACGCCCTGGCCTCATTCATCGGCCGACTCAACTACAACTACGACGAGCGCTACCTCATCTCCGGTACGATCCGTCGGGATGGCAGCTCGCGTCTGTCGAAGAACATCCGTTGGGGCACCTTCCCCTCAGTTTCTGCAGGTTGGCGCTTCGATAAGGAAAGCTTCTTCCCCTTCAACCGCAATGTGGTCAATCTGTTCAAGATCCGTGCCAGCTATGGTGAGCTCGGTAATGAGAACATCGGTGAATACCAGTACATGGCAACCATGGCCCGCAACAACATGAGCTACAGCTTCGGCAACAGCGTCGTCTATGGTTCAGCCATCTCTACCTTCGTCAATGAGAATATTGCCTGGGAAAAGAAGAAGTCGGCCAACATTGGTCTCGACCTCGCCCTGTTCAACAACCGCTTAGAATTCACCGCCGAATGGTACAACAACCGTTCTGAGGACCTGCTCTACAACGTGCCCGTGCCCGAGTCGGCTGGTGTGTCCAACTCTACCGTGACGATGAATGCCGCAACGATGGACAACAGCGGCTTCGAGTTCTCGGCTACCTACCGCAACCGCGACCATGCCCTCAAGTATGAGGTGGGCGCCAACCTCAGCACGCTTCGCAACCGCGTCAAGTCGCTGGGCTTCAGCACCAAGTCGTATATCACCGGTGCCTACATCACCGAGGTGGGTCATGAGATTGGTAAGTTCTACGGCTGGAAGTATGCCGGCATCATCCGCGACCAGGCTCAGCTCGACGCACTCAATGCCATTGCAACCCAGAACGGCAAGACCGTCTATCAGCAAGGTGCCAACATCGGCGACTGCTACTATGAGGATGTCAACGGCGACGGTACGATCGACGAGAGCGACCAGACCGTGCTTGGCAGTGGTCTGCCCAAGATCAACTTCGGCATCAACGCCCGTCTGGAGTATAAGAACTTCGACCTGAACATCTCCACCTATGGAGCGCTCAACTATCACGTTGCCGACGATATCTACAACAGCCTTCACTCCTGCTACGGCTACTACAACAAGGACGTCGACATGCTCGATGCCAACCGCTGGTCGGACAACGGCTCAACCTACCTCTCCGGCACGCCCCGCACCTATGCCGTCAACAACGCCCCGATGGCCTGGAACGACCTCTTCAGCTCGCGTAAGATTCAGAACGCAGCCTACTGGAAGATTGCCAATGTGGAACTGGGTTACAACATGCCCGACAAGTGGTTCGGCGGCTATGTGTCTGGAGTTCGCCTCTATGTTTCTGCCCAGAACCTCTTCACCTTCACCGGCTATCACGGCTACAACGTCGACTATGCCGGCGGAACATTCACTCCGGGCTACAACTTCTGCTCGTTCCCGACTCCCCGCACCTTCATGTGTGGCCTCCACTTCAGCTTCTAATAAGGAAAGGCTGAGCAAAACAACAAAACACAATATATAAAAACAACGAAAACAATTATGAAACTATATAAGTTATCCTTGGCCCTGTTTCTCGGTCTTGGCTTGATGGCGTCGTGCAGCGACAACCTCAATGTTGAGAACCCCAACGACCAGACTTCAGGCACATTCGGCTTCAATGCCAATGATCTTGAGGAATCCGTAATAGCAGCCTACAACCATACGCGTATGGGCGGTTCCTACGGCCGCGTGAGCTACACCTTCGATGTCACCCGTGGCGATGAGGTCTGGAACTCCTCTCAGCAGTGGTATCTTCCCTTCGACGACTATGATGATCCCATCACCGACGACATCGGCAAGGGTCCGTATATGGACTGGTACTACACGGTGAACGTCTGCAACTTCGGTCTTTCCCGTTGTGGCGACGACGACAACAGTCTGTCGCAGCAGATGAAGCGCATCAAGGGACAGCTGCTCTTCCTCCGTGGTCTGGCCTACTACAACCTCGTGGGATACTATCAGAACCCGCCATTGATTACCGACTACAGCTCCTATTCAACCCTCGAGGGTCTTTATGGATCCAACAGTTCTTATGACGAGATTTGGGATCAGATTGAGAAGGACTTCAGCGAGGCCATGACGCTTCTGCCTTCGCGCGACGAAGGCGGACAGTGGGCCAAGGGACGTGCCACCTGCGGCAGCGCAGCCGGATTCTACGCCCGTGCCCTGATGCAGCGCCACAAGTACAGCGAGGCTCTGGCCGTCTTGAAGGACATCATCAACAAGAAGTACGGCACCTACAAGCTGATGGCCAACTACGGCGACAACTTCCGTGAGGGTCAGGAATATGAGAACAATGCCGAGAGCCTCTTCGAAATCCAGTTCCTCGACTATGGTTCGCAGGGCACCGTGGATGAGTGGACTCCTGTCAACACCACCAAGAATGCCACTCAGGGACAGTCTGTAGAGAGCAACTATGCTCCTGGCGACTTCGGCGGTTGGGCCGACCTCTCTGCCGCACCTTGGCTCTACAACCTCTTCAAGGCAGAGCGCACCACCGACGGCCATCTTGATCCCCGTCTCTACTGGACCATCGGTACCTACGAGGCCGACTGGGACAACAACAGCCAGACCCTGGGCAACGTGGCCTACACAAAGAAAGTTTCTGCCACCGATACCATCGTGACGAACAACAACAATGGCGGTCTGCCCATCTGCAAGTGGACCAACATGCGTACGGGTCTCTACAGCAGCGTCACCACCGGTCTGCGCTGCGGTATCAACCTCCGACTGATGCGTTATTCCGACGTGCTGCTCCGTGCAGCCGAGTGCGAGAACGAGGTCAACGGTCCTGACCAGCAGGCTATCGACTGGATCAACCAGGTGCGTGAGCGCGCCGGACTGGCCGACCTGAAACTGGCCGACTTCCCCACCGCCGACAAACTCTTTGAACAGATTGCCAACGTGGAGCGCCCGAAGGAGTTCGGCTGTGAGTATGGCCGTGGCTTCGACCTCATCCGCTGGGGATTCTTCTACAGCGCCGACCGTCAGCAGCAGCTCAAGGAGCATGAGACCTTCCGCCGCTCTATCCATCGCATCACCGAACCCGTCAGCTATTCGCAGGTGGGCGTGGATCCTGAGCTGAAGTGCTCTTTCGATACCTATGTGCAAGGTCATGAGTTCATCCCGTTCTGCCAGATCCTGACCAACGAGAACCCGAACCTTGGCGGCAACTCTGCCAACAACAGCACCGACAATGGTGAATACTTCAGAGGAAAAGGCTGGACAGTACATCCTGTTGTAGACTTGAGCAAGTAAGCGACCCTTTCCTCAGACAAACCAAAAACGACAAAGAAATATAAACAAGTTATGAGACATCTCAATAAAATAGCAACCGTGTTCACAGTGGCAGCCCTTGGCCTGCTGTCGCTGACGGGATGCGAGGGCGGCGACCTCTACGATATGGACGCCCCCGACTGGATCTCCCAGAAGATTGACTCCATCAACAACTCCAAGAGTTCAAACGAGGAAGTGCTGGTGGGCATGCAGGAGGATGTATATACCATCGGAAAGACCGACTTCACGTCCGGTTTCTGGTCAGCATTCTCAAAGTATTATGTCATTGGCGACAACCAGAAGTGGAACGCCCAGTTCAACCTCAACCTCAACCCCAGTGACAATACCTATTATAAGAACTTCGCCCTCATCATCACCAACGACTGCGACCGTGGTTCTGCCGACTATAAGGAGTACGGAGCCATCCGCTTCGATGCCACCGGCGACTCGGCAAAATACAACTCGCAGTGGGGCAGTGCGGTCAACAAGCTTCCGTTCAAGTATACGGAGTGCAACCTGCTGCTGAACCCTGATGGCGAGAACGCCGATGCCAACGTGCAGAAACTTGGCGGTAAGGTGACGCTCACCGTAGACCGCTCACGCACCGACACCTTCTATGTGAAGATGACCAATGGAACAGTGACGAAGACTTATATCCAGCCTTTCAAGCTGCAGAATCTGAACACCGACGCGTCGAACACCAACATTCGCTGCTTCCTCGTTCCCGAAGGATCCTACATCGACTTCCTCTCTACCAACATTGTTCCTATCGGAGGTCTGACCTCAGCCCAGGACAAGCAACCTGTCTCGATGGTGCTGCAGAATGTTCCCGACGAAGTGGAGCGCGGTACATCTCTTGAAGATGCCATGCAGAATGTCTCGGCTGTGGTGACCTTTGAGGAGGGCGTCACCAAGACGGTGCCTGCTTCCGAACTGATGTTCTCGGCCATCAATGATATGGATGTGCCTGGCGAGAAGACCCTCATCGTGATCTACAACAAGACCTTCAAGGGCGAGAACTGCTCGAAGCCCATCGTAGCCAATGCCACGTTCAGAGTCGTAGAGCCTATCTCGTCCATCAAGGTGACCAAACTGCCTACGCGTACCAACTATTACTTCTATAAGAGCGACGCTACCGCAGCTCTGGGCGACCGCACGATGGCCTTCGATCCCACGGGCATGGAGGTTACGGCCACTTACGCCGACGGCAGCACCGGTGTGGTTGACAACTCGAAGCTTACCTTCACTACTGTAGCCGCTTCGGCCGGCAAGCACTCTGTCACCATTACAGCCAAGGGTGGAGCAACAGCCAAGATTGCCGTCACCGTCGCAGAGTCGAAATGTGAGGCCGCAGCCTTTACTCCCTCTGTCGTAGGTCTTGAAGATAACACCACAGGTTGGTGGACAGCCTTCAGCGATGACGTGAAGATTCCCGCAGGCGAGACCCGCTCGTTCAGCTTCACCAACTACAGCGACGTGGCCAACAACTGGGATAACTTCGTTGTCATTCTGCGCAATGCCTCTCTCGCCGAGTATGCAGTGCTGCGTGCCGACAACTACGGTTGGGGCAACGGCTATGATGCCTGCACCCACGATGCTACGGCTGCTGCCGATTGGGATGGCTGGCGCAATGCCATGAACGGCGCTAAGGTGACGGTCTATGTCACCAACTGCAACAACGCCACGGCCGACGTTCAGGCCATCATGAAGGGCACTGACGGCAAGACCTATACGCTCTACTATCTCGGCATCAACACCGTGGATCCTAATGATTTCCAGACGGCCTTCACCGCTGACCACAGCCACCTCGTAGCTGGCACGGCCTCGGCTAAGCGCCATGTTTACAGAAGAAGATAATACTCATTGAGAGTTAGGAGTCTGGACTTTCTGCCGCAAGTCTCGGATTGGAAATGAATCCAAGACTGTCTGTGCAGGAGAGTCAAACTCCTAACTCTTTTTATTTTATAGCGAAAGAATGAAACGTTTCTATATAGCTTTGGCCCTTGTTGCCTTTGGCCTGACGATGGCCCACGCCGACGACAAGACGCGGGTCGCTTATCAGGAGGTGTCGGTCCACGACCCCTCCGTCGTTGTTTCCGGTGATACCTATTATGTCTTCGGTTCCCATCTGGGGGCAGCCAAGTCTTCCGACCTGCTCAACTGGACTTCGTTTGGCGGTGGCGAGACGGGCAGTTGCACGCTCTTCGCCAACACCTCGGGTGTGCAGACTGGCTATGCCAATGCCTACACCACCCATGCCGTGACCAAAGTGAAGGACTATCAGGGCCGCGAGGTGAGCTTCGGCAACTTCAATGCCCACAACTGGCAGTTCAAGGGCAACAGCGTGCAGGGCATGCAGTGGGCTCCCGACGTCATCTACAACAAGAAGATGGGCAAATGGCTCATGTATATGTCGCTCGATGGTGACCACTGGTGCTCGAGCATCGTCTGTCTTGCCGCCGACAACATCGAGGGCCCCTACGTCTATCAGGGACCGGTGGTGTTCTCCGGATTCATGGGCAGCTATGAGCACAATGGCTTTGCTGCCGACAACGACTGGCAGCACACCGACCTGGCCATCGCCACAGGTGCCACGTCGCTGCCTGCCCGCTACAACGTGGGCGGCAGTTGGGGCAGCTATTGGCCCAACTGTATCGATCCCTGTGTGTTCTATGCCGAGGATGGCCGGCTGCTGATGACCTACGGCTCGTGGTCGGGCGGCATCTGGGAGATTCAACTGGATGAGAATACTGGTCTGCGCGATTACACCTACACCTATAAGTATCTGGTCAACGATGCCGAACCCGTGTCGGAGAATGCCAGCGAGAACACCACGAGCGACCCTTACTTCGGCAAGAAGATAGCCGGCGGCTACTACGTCTCGGGCGAGGGCTCCTACGTGCAGCACATTGGCGACTACTATTATCTCTTCATGAGCTATGGCGGCCTGAACCCCAATGCGGGCTACGTGATGCGCGTCTTCCGCAGCGACAATCCCGAAGGTCCCTTTGTTGACGGTGAGGGCACGAGTGCTGTCTACAGCAGTTATCAGCTCAACTATGGCAACAATTCGACTACCAACCGCGGCCAGAAGCTCATAGGCGCCTATGCCGGCTGGGGCGGAATGACCAAGGGCGAGCGTGCGCAGGGACACAATTCGGTCTTCGTCGATGGCGACGGCAATGCTTTTGTGGTCTATCACACCAAGTTCGACGACGGCACCTACGGTCATGAGGTTCGCGTTCATCAGCTCTTCGTCAATGCCAATGGACTCTTGGTGGCTGCGCCCTTCCGCTTTACGGGCTTGCAGACCACGACCAAGCAGGTGGAGACACAGCGTCTCTTCACGGCTGAGCAAATGGCAGGCGACTACAAACTCCTGATGCATCCCTATCAGCAGACGTGCGCCTACAACGATGCTGCCGATGCCGAATACAGCAAGCAGAACGAGCAACGCCCCGTCAACGTGACGCTCAGTGCCGACGGCTCGGTCAAGGGCGACATCGCTGGCAGCTGGCAGTTCACTCAGGACGGGACTTCCTTTATCACGCTCACTCTTGATGGCTGGGACTACGATGGTGTAGCCATCCGGCAGAATGTGGATTACTACAAGGATGTTCCCGCCACTTGCATCACGGCCGTAAGCTTTGATGGCGTTCCCGTTTGGCTTTACAAGGAAGGCACCACGACCGACATCAAGTCGGTTGAGACTCATGAAGTCAGTGCTGCTTCCAAGACTTATAATCTGATGGGTCAGCAAGTTGGCCGGGATTATAAAGGCGTGATGATTGTCAACGGAAAGAAAATCCTAAAAAAGTAATGAGTCTTCTTTGAGTTGGAAGATAGAAGTTCAATCGCAAGCTTCTATCTCCTGACTTTTAATAGGACGTCAGATCATTATGATGCGTACAGTTCGAACAATATTCATGGTGGCGATAGTGCTGATAGAAGGTGCTGCCGGTCTTTCCCAGGCAAAGGGCCTTCCTGTCGATACGCCTATGGTGCACGACCCTGTGATGGCCCGTGAGGGAAACGTTTGGCATCTCTACAGCACAGGTCTGGGACTCAGCCACTTCACGTCATCCGACCTGAAGCATTGGCAGCTCGATACCGTCGCCGTGCTGCGCAACCTGCCGCAGTGGACCCACGACTCCGTGCCGGGTTTCGACCGTCACGTCTGGGCTCCCGACATTCTGCATTGGCACGGACAGTGGTGGCTCACCTATTCGTGTTCCACCTTCGGACGGAATACGTCGGCTATCGGACTGGCAACGTCGCCCACGCTCGCCGGTGCCCGCTGGACCGATCGCGGATGCGTTGTCGCCTCTCATGGAGGACGCGACAACTGGAACGCCATCGACCCCAACGTCGTCATCGACGAGCACGACCGTCCCTGGCTGGTGTTCGGTTCCTTCTGGGACGGCATTCAGCTTGTACCCCTCAACGATAGTCTGCACGTCGTCGACGGGCAGCAGCCGGTGACGATTGCGCGCCGCTGGGATCTCAGTCGTCGACTCTCTCATACCACGTCCGACTCTGTAGAGGCCGGCACCAATGCCATTGAGGCTCCTTTCATCTTCCGTCATGGCCCCTACTATTATCTCTTCGTGAGTTGGGACTATTGCTGCCAGGGAATGAAGAGCAATTATCGGGTGGCCTATGGTCGCAGCCGCAACGTCGAGGGGCCATATCTAGACCGCGAAGGCAGAGACATGCTGCTTGGAGGAGGCACCTTGCTCTTCGAAGGCGATAAGAAAGAGCTTGAGGCTCTGGGCCATTGTGCCGTCTACGCTGATCCTTCCGGCTCCGACAAGGCTCTCTTCATCTGTCATGGCTACAGCATTCCGTTGCAAGGGGCTCCCGTGCTCGTGCTGCGCACGTTGCAGTTTTCGAGAGATGGCTGGATCGCGAAGAGAAGTAACAGCAAGAATACCGGAAGCTAATGAAAGGAGACAAGTGTCGGCACGTCTGCTGACGGCCGTCGGCAAATCTGCTGATGACCGTCGACAGATCTGCTGATGGCCGTCGACAGATCTGCTGATGGCCGTCGGCAAATCGGATCTCAGCTGTCGGCAGACGACAATGGCGGTTTTTCTGCACGACTTTGCTTGCAGTTTGTCATGCATCGGCTCTGTCTGAAGCATGCCCTTTCCCTGCTTTTGCTCCTCATCTTGAGGCTGTTGGATTCCCCAATGACTGCTCGCTAGATGAGAAGCCGTCACGCCCAATCAGCACAGGCCTTTCAACGAGGGTGGGGGAGTCGCTATCCAATCTTCAATCAGTCGCAAATTGACCGCTCAGAACTCTTAATATAGTTTAAAAATAGACGCTTTTCGGCTCTTAAGTGTGAAAAATACACTTTGAGAGTAAACTTTTAACGGTTGAACGATACAAGTTATTGGAATTTATTGTAATTTTACACCCAAACTAATAAACCTACATATAAAAACGACTATGGCAAGTTACAAACATCAGTTGGCTGGTTTGGGAGCGGCGCTCCTGATCTTCAGCTCTTGCAACACAAACGGCAACCTGACCGCATCAGGCTTGAATCCTACTGCGTTCGATACGACCATCAACGGCAAGCAGGTTCAGTTGTACACGTTGACCAACAGCAATGGCATGGAAGTGTGCCTGACCAACTATGGCGGCCGCGTGGTTTCGCTTACCGTACCCGATAAGAACGGTAAGCTGACCGACGTAGTGCTGGGCTATGACAATATCAAGCAGTATGCCGATACGCTCAACAGTCCCTCCGACTTTGGCTCTTCTGTGGGCCGTTATGCCAACCGCATCAAGGATGCCAAGCTGACTGTCGACGGAAAAGAATATAAACTGAAGGCCAACGACAACGGCAACTGCCTTCACGGCGGTGGCACGACGGGCTGGCTCAATCAGGTATATGACGTGAAGGCAAAGACCGACTCGTCTATCGTGTTCGCCATTACGGCTCCCGACGGCGAGAACGGCTTTCCTGGCATGGTGAAGGCTACGGCCACTTATACGGTGAAGAGCAACAACACGCTCGACATCGTGTTTGAGGCTACGACCGACAAGGAGACGGTGGTCAACATGACCAATCACTCCTACTTCAATCTGAATGGTGATCCCTCGAAGGAAGGCATGGACATGGTGCTCTATATCAATGCTGACAACTGGACTCCCGCCGACAAGTTCTACATCCCCACGGGCGAGATCAAGGACGTCACCGGCACGCCGATGGATTTCCGCAAGCCCCATGCCATCGGGGAGACTATCGTCGACACCACTTTCGACCAGATCAAGAACGCTACTGGCTACGACCACAACTGGTGTCTGAATACCTTCAGCAACGGTAAGGGCGACGACACGAAGGTGTGCGCCAGCCTGTATTCGCCCAAGACGGGTATCCTGCTTGAGATGTACACCAACGAGCCCGGTGTGCAGGTCTACACCGGCAACTTCCAGGGCACCGGCATCAGCTGCAAGCACGGCATCAAATATCCCAAGCACGTGAGCGTCTGCCTGGAGAGTCAGAAGTTCCCCGACAGTCCCACGAAGTTCACGGCCGGTACCAAGGGCTGGGAATTCTCCAATCCCTATCTGAAGCCCAGCGAGAAATATTATAGCCACGTAGCTTATAAGTTCTCGGTGAAATAGGGATTTTTTAGTTGCTATAGTTGCTATAGTTGCTATAGTAGCTATAGTTACTATAGAGCATTCTGGCGCAAACAAAAAACTAAAAAACAATAAAGACAATGAATTGGAACGCAAAAGAGTTCATCTGGCTCGACTGGGTGGTTTTGGCCATTGGCATTCTGCTTGTTGCGGTGGCCGTCTACAGGAGCATTATGAAAGACAAGAAGAAAATGAAGGGAGCCGACAGTCAGGATTATCTCTTCGGCAAGGGAGAACCCTGGTGGGTGATTGGCGCAGCTATCTTTGCTGCCAACATCGGTTCTGAACACCTCGTAGGCTTGGCCGGAACAGGAGCCAAGGACGGCGTGGGCATGGCCCACTGGGAGATGCAGGGCTGGATGATCCTCATCCTCGGCTGGCTCTTCGTACCCTTCTATCAGTTGCTCAACAACAAACTGGGTCGCATCATCACGATGCCTGAGTTTTTGAAATTCCGCTACACCAAGGCCACCGGTTCATGGCTGAGCATCATCACGCTCGTTGCCTACGTGCTGACTAAGGTCAGCGTGACCGCCTTCACGGGAGGTATCTTCTTTGAATATCTGCTGGGCATTCCTTTCTGGTATGGCGCCCTTGGACTGATCTTCATCACAGCCGTCTTCACCATCTTCGGTGGTATGAAGGGCGTGATGACCATGTCGGCCATTCAGACTCCTATCCTCATCATCGGCTCGTTCCTCGTGCTCTTCCTCGGTCTGGCCACGCTGGGCGACGGCAGCATCACGCAGGGTTGGTCGAACATGATGACCTATTGCAGCCATCTGCACAACGGCTATGGCACGACCCACATGTTCCACTGGGAGCAGGGCGACCCCATGTATCATCAGTATCCCGGTTTTGTGGTGTTTCTCGGAGCCTCGATCATCGGCTTCTGGTATTGGTGTACCGACCAGCACATCGTACAGCGTGTGTTGGGACAGACCCGTGGCGAGGACAATCGTGAGGTGATGAAGCGTGCCCGCCGTGGTACGATCTGCGCCGGCTACTTCAAGCTTCTGCCTGTGTTCATGTTCCTCATCCCCGGTATGGTAGCCGCCGCATTGGCCGCCAATCCCGCCAAGTACGGACTGGTGATGGACAACACCGATGCCGCCTTCGCCCTGATGGTGAAAGACGTGCTGCCCGCCGGTGTGAAAGGCATCGTGACCATCGGTTTCATCAGCGCTCTGGTCACCTCTCTGGCCGCCTTCTTCAACTCCTGCGCCACGCTGTTCACCGAGGACTTCTATAAGCCCCTGCGCGCCGGTAAGAGTGAGGCCCACTACGTGTTCGTCGGTCGTATGGCCACTGTCGCTGTGGTGCTGCTCGGTCTGGCTTGGATGCCTGTGATGATGAGCATGGACACGCTCTACAGCTATCTGCAGAACATCCAGTCGCTGTTGGCACCGGCAATGGTTGCCGTCTTCTCTCTGGGTATCTTCTCCAAGAAGATCACGCCTATGGCCGGTCAGTGGGGCCTCATCGGTGGTTTCCTCATCGGTATGCTCCGCCTGGTGACCAATGTCATCACCCACAATGGCGACGCCACCATGACTGGTTGGTTCTGGGAGAACACCACATGGTTCTGGCAGACCAACTGGCTCATCTTCGAATGCTGGCTGCTGGTGTTCCTCATCGTGATGATGTTTGTCATCTCCATGTTCACCAAGGCACCGTCGAAAGAGCAGATTGCTGCCATCACCTTCACCTCTGACTATAAGACTCAGATTCGTGAGAGCTGGAACAAGTGGGACGTTGTTGCCTCTCTGGGTGTTGTGGCCCTTTGCGCGGCATTCTATATCTACTTTTTCTAATATACGGGAGCAAGGAGAAGCCAGTGACAGCGTCATTGGGCACACCATCGTAATGCGGTGAGGCCGCTGGGCTTCTCCTCCTCCAAAAAGAAACAGAAAACGACATGACAGACTTCTATATAGAGCACCCCAAACTTTTCGTTTCTGTCGACTGCATCGTCTTCGGCTTTGAAGAGAACAAGCTGAAGTTGCTCATTGGCCGGCGCAAGATGGATCCGGGACGCGGAGAGTGGTCGTTGTATGGAGGCTTCGTCGGGCAGAACGAGAGTCTGACCGATGCCGCCAAGCGAGTGCTGTTCGACCTCACTGGCCTCGAAAAGATCTACATGAAGCAGGTGGGAGCCTTTGGTGCCGTCGACCGTGACCCCGGTGAACGAGTCATCTCCGTGGCCTACTGCGCGCTCATCAACGTGCAGGACTACGACAACCGGCTCTTGGAGAAGTATGGCGTGGAATGGGTGGACATCAACAAGCTGCCCCAGCTCTATTCCGACCATAACCTCATGGTGAAGAAAGCCATCTCGCTGTTGCGTCTCCATCTGTCGAGCGAGCCGCTGAGCTTCAATCTCCTGCCCGAACTCTTCACGCTGACCCAGCTACAGAAGGTCTACGAGGGAATCCTGGGCGAGGAAATCGACAAGCGCAACTTCCGCAAACGCGTCAAGATGATGGACTTCATCGAGAAGACCGACGAGATTGACAAGGTGACCTCCCGTCGCGGAGCTGCTCTGTACAGATTCAATAAGAAAGCATATTTGGAAGATCCTACATTTAAACTATAAATCGCAATGTTAGAAGAACTGAAACAAAAAGTATATAAAGCCAATCTCGACCTCGTGAAGCACAACCTGGTGATCTTCACCTGGGGCAACGTCTCCGGCATCGACCGCGAGAAGGGACTGGTCGTGATCAAGCCCTCCGGCGTGAGCTACGACGTGATGAAACCTGAGGATATGGTAGTCGTCGACCTCATGACCGGCAAGGTGGTGGAGGGCGACTTGAATCCTTCGTCAGATACCCCAACTCATCTCGTGCTCTATCGCGAGTTTCCCGAGATCAGTGGCATTGTCCACACCCATTCCACCTATGCCACCGCATGGGCTCAGGCTGGTCGCGACATCCCCAACATCGGCACTACTCATGCCGACTATTTCCACGACGCCATTCCCTGCACGGCCGACATGACGAAGGACCAGATGGACGAGTATGAAAAGAATACCGGCACCGTGATTGTGGAGCGCTTCAAGAAAGACCATATCAACTGGGTGCACACGCCCGGCGTGCTGGTGAAGAACCACGGACCCTTCGCCTGGGGGACGAGTCCCGATAATGCCGTCTACAATGCCGTAGTGATGGAGCAAGTGGCCAAGATGGCCTTCGTGTCGTTCTGTGTGAATCCCCAGACCACGATGAATCCCCTGCTCATCGAGAAGCACTTCAGCCGCAAGCACGGCCCCAACGCCTACTACGGCCAGAAAAAGCATAATTCATAATCAGGGTCCCCATAATCCCCATACACCCCATAACACCCCCAAAACAAAAAGAAACAACCACTAAAACATATAAAAGCAATGATTGACGCATTTAAAGATTTTGAGATTTGGTTTGTCACCGGAGCACAGCTCCTTTACGGAGGTGACGCAGTGAAGCAAGTTGATGGCCACTCCAAGGAGATGGTAGCCGGACTGAACGAGTCTGGCCGTCTGCCCATCAAGGTGGTCTACAAAGGCACAGCCAACAACACCCACGAGGTGGAGAGCATCATGATGGCTGCCAATGCCGACAAGCACTGCATCGGTGTCATCACCTGGATGCATACCTTCTCGCCTGCCAAGATGTGGATCCACGGATTGCAGAAGCTGCAGAAGCCACTTCTCCACCTGCACACACAATACAACCAGCACATTCCCTACGAGACGATGGACATGGACTTCATGAACCTGAACCAAAGTGCTCATGGCGACCGCGAGTATGCCCACATCATCGCCCGTCTGCGCAAGCCCCACAAGCGCGTGATCGGCTATTGGAAGGACGCCAAGACTCAGGACCACATTGCCGTCTGGGAGCGCGTCTGCGCCGGCGTGGCCGATGCTCAGGACTGTCTGATTCTGCGCTTTGGCGACCAGATGAACAACGTTGCCGTGACCGATGGCGACAAGGTGAGCTTCGAGCAGACACTGGGCTACCACGTCGACTACTGCCCGTTCTCTGAGGTGATGACCTTCTTCGACAAGGTGAAGGATGAGGACGTCGATGCCCTCGTTCATGATGTCTACTTCAAGGAGTATGTCGTGGCCGACGAGCTGAAGGACGAGAGCAGTCTGGCCTATAAGAAGATCTGGAACTCTGCCAAGGCCGAGCTCACGCTGCGGGCCGTGATGAAGGCTTACGGAGCTAAGGGCTTCACCACCAACTTCGACGACCTCGGCGACGCCAATGTCGAGGAGACCGGTCGTGGCTTCGACCAGATTCCCGGACTGGCCTCTCAGCGCATGATGCACGACGGCTTCGGCTTCGGTGCCGAGGGCGACTGGAAGAGCGCCTGCCTCTACCGCACGACATGGTTCATGAGCCAGGGTCTTGAGGGCGGCACTTCCTTCCTCGAGGACTACACGCTCAACTTCGACGGCGACAACACGAGCATCCTCGAGAGCCACATGCTCGAGGTCTGCCCCGACATCTCGGAGGAGAAGCCCCGTCTGGAGGTTCACTTCCTCGGCATCGGCTATCGCAAGAGCGAGACCGCACGTCTGGTGTTCACCACCAAGCAGGGTCACGGTATCACAGCCACCATCGTCGATATGGGCAACCGTCTGCGCCTCATCGCCAACGATGTCAACCTCATCAAGTCGAAGCCCCTGCCCAAGCTGCCCGTGGCCAGTGCTCTGTGGATTCCCGAGCCTACGTTCGAGGTCGGTGTGGGATGCTGGATGGAAGCCGGCGGTACCCACCACAGCTGCTTCAGCTTCGGTCTGACCGACGAATACTGGCGCGACTTTGCCGACATCGCCGACATCGAGGCCTGCATCATCAACAAGGACACCGACTATCAGGAGTTCCGCAAGGAACTGCGCTGGAACGAGATCTACTACATGCTCAACCGCTCACTGCGTTAATCAGATAAGAACAGGGGAGACTCTCCTTGCCGCATCCTGAGAGAAAGGACGCGGCGGAGAGTCTCTTTTTGAACAATACAAACACAACCAAGAACAACTATGGACGCTAAAAATACCATCACGAGCGGCAAGGCCATCCTGGGTATCGAGTTTGGCTCTACCCGCATCAAGGCCGTGCTCATCGACGAGAACAATCAGCCCATCGCACAAGGCAGTCACCAGTGGGAGAACCAGTTGGTCGACGGCCTGTGGAACTACAGCATCGAGGCCATCTGGAACGGCTTGCAGAACTGCTATGCCAGTCTGCGTGCCGACGTATTGAAGCAGTACGACGTAGAGATCGAGCATCTCGCAGCCATTGGCATCAGTGCCATGATGCACGGCTACATGCCCTTCGGTGCCGACGGCAAGATTCTCGTGCCCTTCCGCACGTGGCGCAACACCAATACCGGCAAAGCAGCAGCCGAACTCTCCCAGCTCTTCAACTTCAACATTCCCCTCCGCTGGAGCATTTCCCATCTCTATCAGGCCATCCTCAACGAGGAGCCCCACGTGAAGGACATCAAGTTCCTCACCACGCTGGCCGGCTATATCCACTGGCAGCTCACGGGCCAGAAGGTGCTGGGCATCGGCGATGCCTCGGGCATGCTGCCCATCGATCCCGCCACGAAGAACTACGACGCGACGATGGTCGACAAGTTCAATCAGCTCATCGCTTCCCGCGGCTTCGGCTGGACCATACTCGATCTGCTGCCCCGCGTGCTGCAGGCTGGCGAACCGGCCGGAACGCTCACCGAAGAGGGAGCCAAGCGCCTCGACATCTCGGGCCACTTGCAGGCTGGCGTGCCCTTCTGTCCGCCTGAGGGTGATGCCGGAACCGGAATGGCAGCCACCAATTCCGTCCGTCAGCGCACGGGCAACGTCTCGGCCGGAACGTCGTCTTTCTCAATGATCGTGCTGGAGAAGAATCTCTCCCGCCCCTACGAGATGATCGACATCGTCACTACCCCCGATGGCAGTCCCGTGGCAATGGTCCACTGCAACAACTGCACGAGCGACATCAACGCCTGGGTCAACATCTTTAAGGAGTTTGAGCAGCTCATGGGCCGCGAGGTCGACATGAACGTGCTCTTCACCCGTCTCTTCCAGGTTGCGCTCGAGGGCGACGCCGACTGCGGAGGACTGTTGGCCTACAACTACTTCTCGGGCGAGCCGGTGACGAAGCTCGGCGAGGGACGTCCGCTCTTCGTCCGCTCGGCCACCGACAAGTTCACGCTCGCCAACTTCATGCGGGCCAACCTCTACGCGGCCATCGGCGTACTGAAGATCGGAAACGACGTGCTCTTCAATCAGGAACATGTGGCCGTAGACAAAATCACGGGCCACGGTGGCTACTTCACTACACCCATTGTCGGTCAGCGCTTCCTTGCCGCTGCGCTCAACCTTCCCATCTCGGTGATGAAGACAGCAGGCGAGGGCGGACCTTGGGGCATGGCACTGCTCGCCTCCTATCTGGTCAGCAAACAGCCCCAGCAGTCGCTCGCCGACTTCCTCGACGAGAAGGTCTTTGCCGGCAATGCCGGAACGGAGATCAAGCCCGATCCCGCCGAGGTGGAGGGCTTCAACCGCTACATCGTGAGCTATCAACGTGGACTGGCCATCGAGCAGACGGCCGTAAAGAACAAGCAATAAAACAATGAATGACAAGAAAATAATGAACCGTGCAGCCGACAACATCCGTATCCTGGCTGCATCGATGGTAGAGAAAGCCAAATCCGGGCATCCCGGTGGCGCCATGGGCGGAGCCGACTTCATCAACGTGCTCTTCTCCGAATTTCTCGTCTACGATCCCGCCGATCCGTTCTGGACGGGCCGCGACCGCTTCTTCCTCGATCCCGGTCACATGAGTCCGATGCTCTATGCCGGACTGGCCCTTCGCGGATTCTTCACCATGGACGACCTGAAGCAGTTCCGCCAGTGGGGCTCCATCACGCCCGGTCATCCCGAGCTCGACGTGGCCCACGGCATTGAGAACTCCAGCGGTCCGCTGGGTCAGGGACATGCCCTCGCAGCCGGCGCTGCAGTGGCCGAGAAGTTTCTTGAGGCCCGACTGGGCTCGACGATGATGCAGCATAAGATCTATGCCTACATCAGCGACGGCGCCGTGGAGGAGGAGATCTCGCAGGGCGTGGGCCGCATTGCCGGCACCCTGGGACTCAACAACCTCATCATGTTCTACGACTCCAACGAGATTCAGCTCTCCACTGAGGTGGGCGACGTGATGCGCGAGGACACTGCCATGAAATACCGTGCGTGGAACTGGAACGTGATGACCATCGACGGCAACGACTGCGACCAGATACGTGAGGCCCTGCAGAAGGCTAACGCCGAGACCGAGCGCCCCACGCTCATCATCGGCCATACCGTCATGGGCAAGGGAGCGCTGAAAGACGACGGCTCGAGCTATGAGCATAACGTGAAGACCCACGGCTCACCCCTCGGCGACGGAGCCTACTGCAATACCATCCAGCATCTGGGCGGCAACCCCGACGATCCCTTCGTCATCTTCCCCGAGGTGGAGCAGCTCTATGCTGAGCGCCGCGAGCAACTGAAGAAGATTGTGGCCGACCGCCGCAGCGCAGAGGCCGAGTGGCGCAAGGCCAACCCCGACAAGGCCGCGCTGATGGACGAGTGGTTCAGCGGTCGCGCGCCGAAGGTGGACTGGACAAAGGCTGTGCAGAAGCAGGGCTCGGCCACGCGTGCCGCCTCTTCTGTGTGCCTTGGTGTGCTGGCCCAGCAGGTGTCCAACATGATCTGTGCCAGTGCCGACCTCAGCAACTCCGACAAGACCGACGGCTTCCTCAAGCAAACCCATGCCTTCAAGCGGGGCGACTTCTCGGGTGCCTTCTTCCAGGCTGGCGTCAGCGAGCTCACGATGGCCGACATGTGCATCGGCATGATGCTTCATGGAGGCGTTGTTGCTGCCATGGGTACGTTCTTCGTCTTCTCCGACTATATGAAGCCCGCTGTGCGTCTGGCTGCGCTGATGCGTGTGCCAGTGAAGTTCATCTGGACTCACGATGCCTTCCGCGTCGGTGAGGACGGTCCCACCCACGAGCCCGTGGAGCAGGAGGCACAAATCAGACTGATGGAGAAGCTGCAGAACCATGCCGGTCAGGACAGCGTGCGCGTCTTCCGTCCCGCTGATGCCGACGAGACCACTGTGTGCTGGCAGATGGCGATGGAGAACACCGCCACGCCAACGGCCCTCATCCTCTCGCGTCAGGGAATCGCTCCGCTTCCCGCAGGCAACGACTACAGCCTGGCCCGCCGTGGTGCCTACGTCGTGGCAGGCTCAGATGCTGATCCAGACGTCATCCTCGTGGCTTCCGGTTCCGAGGTGTCAACGCTCGAGAGCGGTTGCGACGCCCTTCGTGCCGACGGCCTCAAGGTGCGCGTGGTGAGTGCGCCTTCCGAAGGCTTGTTCCGCCGTCAGCCAGCTGACTATCAGGAGAACGTGCTGCCCAGCGGAGTCAAGAAGTTCGGCTTGACGGCCGGTCTGCCCTGCACGCTCGAGGGCCTTGTGGGCATCGGTCCCAACAGCCGCATCTTCGGTATGAAGAGTTTTGGATTCTCTGCTCCCTACAAGGTGCTCGACGAGAAGCTCGGCTTCACGGGCGAGAACGTCTACAAGGAAGTGAAGATGTTAATTCACAATTCATAATTCACAATTCATAATTGGCTGCGCGTTGTTATTAGCTGCGCGGCCAATTTATTTTTGCAGAAGGATATTGTTTCTTATGACACAAGAAATTGTAGGATTGGCCAGCGACCATGCTGGCTTTGCGTTGAAACAGTTTGTCAGGCAGTATCTTGATGAGCATGGCTACCGCTACAAGGACTATGGTACGCTGACCGATGCCCGCTGCGACTATCCCGACTATGGTCATCTGTTGGCCCGCGGACTGGAGCAGGGTGAGGTGGGTCGTGGCATAGCCATCTGCGGATCAGGCGAGGGCATCATGATGACGCTCAACAAGCATCAGTCTATCCGGGCGGGCTTGTGCTGGATGCCTGAGATAGCCCACCTCATCCGTCAGCACAACGATGCCAACGTGCTCGTCATGCCCGGCCGATTCATCGACAACGATATGGCCCGCAAGATTATGGACGAGTTCTTCTCCACTTCCTTCGAGGGTGGACGCCATCTGAGGCGAGTCGAGAAAATACCCGTTGCTAATTCATAATTCACAATTCATAATTCATAATTAGGCTGCGCGTTCTGTATTTTACTCTCTAAGCATACTGGGTTGCGCAGCCTAATTGTTTTTAGGAGGGCCGTCATTCCTGACGGCTAAGAAAAAAAGGCTCATCGGATATTATATGTTGTTGCAGTTTTACGGATGCGACGATACGTGACGGCCGTCACGTTTCTTCGTGACAACCGTCACGTTCGTTCGTGACAACCGTCACGTTCATTCGTGACAACCGTCACGTTCATTCGTGACAACCGTCACGAAACATAAATCTCCCGATGTAGCTTGATACTTTTTATTCCAAACCAAAGAAAATATTCGGGAATCGGTTCTGCGCACTACGTGCTGGTGTGCCGCCTTTGGGGCACTGAGTCCAAAGAGAAGTGGGTCTTTATCCCCAGTCTGCGCTCCTATCGTCGCTTGACTGGGGTTACCGAGAGTCAGCCCCTTCTGGGCTGATTGAAGAGTTCTAGTCTTCCTCCGGAACTGTAGGAGCGGCGGCATTCCTGCCAACGAAGAAAATAATAAAGCGACTGGGCCGAAAAAAAGGAAGGATATCCTTCAATCTTGATGGAAAAAATAGGGTAGGAGGAACGCAATGCAGCCACATTCCAAATCTTGTTGAAACGCGGCTGCGGTATTAGAAAAACATAGAGATTTATAGGAGTTATACTTCCGGGGGTGATTCCTGACCGTTGATCACTCAACGATGCACCGGCACCCAAACTTAGCCCCACGAGTCGCGAAAGGAATGTCCAATCACTATGTCGTGGATACCCTGCAAAAATAAGGAAAACAGCTTGAAGACATTTGGTCCATTTTAGTCCTTTTTTAGGTTGGGTCTTGGAGATTAGAAAGTTTTGCTGTATTTTTGTCGCTAATAACAAAAAGACAGAGACATAAGCCATGGAGTAAAAAATAGATGATGTGAGACGGCTCTGCCGGGAAATAGAGCAAGGAGCAGGAAGGGAGATGCGCACGCCACGCGACTTCGACTGGCTCTCGGGACTTATCGACGGACGCATCTCGGTGAGGATCTCGCCCACAACCCTCAAGCGCACATGGGGCTACTTGAAGAATCCCTCAAATCCAAGTGCATGGACGCTGGATGCCTTGGCACAGTTTGCCGGATACAAGGATTTTGAAAGTTACACATCGGCAACCAACGGCGCACTGGATTATTTCCGTGGATAAGAATTTAAAGGAAAATATTCTTGTGCATGCTTAATGCTCTCACAAGAGCGTTGGGTCTCAAGCGATAGGATGGCTTCTTCGAGCAAGCTCGAGGGCCAT
>Ga0256406_1001832_pt1 | contig 32632 bp, 18 predicted proteins | sample RumenRJG_03DNA_FD_185986 | JGI IMG/M metagenome (GOLD analysis project Ga0256406, IMG submission 185986) | Bovine rumen microbial communities from Lethbridge, Alberta, Canada - RJG_03 | ecosystem: Host-associated > Mammals > Digestive system > Stomach > Rumen | place: Canada: Alberta | collected...
CTTTTATCAGAATAACACATTCACATATAATGAAGCCGGTGAAGTCGTAGTGAATGGTACGCTTCCTGAAGATTACATCCTTCAGCACACCAATGGCCTGACTCAAAATCGCCCGGCTATGGGCATCGTGAAGTTTGCCGTTGAAGCCGGCAAGACCTATATGCTGATGAACCCCAAGAGCCAGCTGGGCTTCTATGGCTATTACTTTGAGTCTTCAACAAACGGCATTGCTGACATTCAGGCAAGCAAGGCTGCTGATGCTAACGCACCTATATACAACCTCGCCGGTCAGGTTGTAGACAAGAGCTACAAGGGCATTGTGATAAGCAATGGCCGTAAGTATCTTCAGAAGTAATTCTGAATTACAATCACAAATCATCATGCCGGGCAAGTTCTACAGCTTGTCCGGTTTTTCGTTTCACGAATATTGATATGCGAACAATATGAGCCTGCTACAGAGCAAGAACCATTTTTGTTTGCGCTTTTAGTTTTTTTTGCTTTAAAAGACTTGCATTTTCAAAACATTTTTCTCAATTTTGCACAAGGAAGTAACCTTAATTATCATGTAGCGCACTGAAAAATGAAAGGTGAAAGCCTACGGAGCATCACTCTAAACAATCGATATTCATTATCATAGTTCAGCTTTTCATATTGTCTGTCTATGCTTAAACCTAACGCTTATGGGCCAAAACACGCTTTATGAACTAGTTAGTTCGTTGAACAGAGACTACATCGGGCCCTTGCTCACCATCGTTCTGCTGGGCGCAGGTATATTCTTTACCATTCGCCTGCACTTCATTCCACGCTTTTATCTCCGCACTATAAGGCATCTGTTCAAGAGTTCCAACATCGGTCATAAGGCTTCCAAGCAGCATGGCATGAGCCCTTTTCAAGCTCTCTCAACGGCTATAGCGTCGCAAGTGGGCACCGGCAACATCGTAGGAGTGGCCATGGCGCTCGTCATGGGAGGCCCTGGTGCCGTGTTCTGGCTGTGGGTTAGTGCGGTGTTAGGCATGTCAACCAACTTTGCAGAGGCCGTTCTTGGCCAACTGTTCCGTACCAAGACGCCCGACGGACACATCATTGGCGGCCCTGCTTATTACATTCAGAACGGTTTACACTCTAAGTTTATGGCCCGACTATTTGCTGTTTTCTTCATCATAGCGCTGGGCATGATAGGTATTATGGTGCAAGCCAATTCAATATCTGATGCTCTTGTCACCCTGTTGCCGTCGGGCGTGAAGAACATTTATGTGGGTATTGTGCTCACCATCTTTGTGGGTTTCGTTCTTTCCGGGGGCATTTCAACCATCGCTTCCTTTGTAGAGAGGGTCGTACCAGTCATGGCTGGCATCTTCATCCTCGGCAGTTTGGTGTTTATTTGCATCCATATAGACACGCTGATACCGCAGTTGTCAAGCATCTTTAAGTGCGCTTTTACAACTCAGGCAGGCGTAGGAGGTGCTGTGGGAGTAAGCGTGAAGAGTGCCATTAGGTACGGTATCAGCCGCGGATTGTTCAGCAATGAGGCCGGATTGGGCACCACTCCGCATGCCCATGCCATTGCTAAGGTGAAGGAACCCTATGAGCAAGGCCTATACGCAATAGTAGGAATAAGCGTCGATATACTTATTTGCACGCTAACAAGTATGGTTATCCTCATGTCGGGAGTATTGCAGACGAGTCCCGGCGCAATGGGCATTCAACTGGCGCAAGCGGCATTCAATACCACATTTGGCATCTTAGGCAATTATTTTATAGCCATTTCGCTCTTCTTCTTTGCCATGAGTACCATTGTTGGGTGGTATTTCTTTGCCGCCCAAAACGTGAGATATCTCTTCAATGAGCGGTTCATCTGGCCTTATAGAATCATCGTCTTGCTGCTGGTTATCGTGGCTTCCACCGTAAAGGTGAGTCTTATCTGGGAGTTGGCTGATACCTTCAACTTCTTCATTGTGTTGCCTAACGTCATCGCCATTATATGGCTTTCGCCCAAGGTAGCGGCAGAGGCAAAGCGCATGTTCAGCTATTTGCGAGGCTTAGATGCCAAAAGCTAACGTAAAAGGGAACGCAAAGCCGATGGCTGAACGTTCCCTCTTACTCTTCTCATGACCAGCTCTCAGGCTATCCTAAGACCTGTTATCTTACCAAAATAACCAGATATTTGCTTGTGCTCCAGAACGTATTGGGGTCTGAGATGCGCAACACATACTGTCCGTTGGTGTCTTTTGTGAGCGTATAACTGCTGGAAGGGTGTGGCGTAAGCAGTTTGGCGCTCTTGCTATAAAGCTTTATCTCCTTGTCTACACGTATGTCTATCTTGGTGAAATAGCCTCTGTTAAACTGTCCTTGCAGCACCTTTCCGCCTATAAGTATCTTTTGTTCCTTCAGTTCCCGCTTTGTTCCGAACACATACCATGCCGTGTTGAGCTGCTTATCCTGCATGGATATGGTCTGTGCCTTGGCCACATTATCCATTGTCAGGTTCTGTTTCTCGGTGTTCAGGTTCTGCTTTTCGGTGTTCAGATTGGCCACATCCGTATTCAGATCGTTGATGGTTTCGTCAAGTTCTGATATATGTATGTCCTTCGCATCGAGCTGTTCGCGCAACTTCTGCAACTCTCTGTCCTTATTGGTAAGCTGTGCTTGCAGGTTCTCCAGGGTCTTTCTCATCTCGTCACCCTTAAATCCTGTCTCGCGCAACTGTTGCTTCAGCTTTCTGATAAGCTCTCTGTTCTCTTGCATACGCTGGGCAATAAACTTTATGTCAGCCTTTATCTGCTCTTGCTTGTCAGTGCTTTGCTCACCTGTTTGGGCTATAGTTACGCGGTTTTCGGCCTCGTTTATCTGCGCAAAGCCCTCTTGTATATCGTTCAGCGTGCCCATCATGTCGTTAATTTCGCTGTCTCTAGCCTCTATAATGGCCCTGAGAGAGTCGCTTTGTGTCGCAGCGGGGTTGGTGGTAACCTTTTCCTGCTTGCAAGCAAAGAGCGACAGCAGGCATAAAGAAACTGTCAATAACTTCTTCATATCCGTTTTTGTTTTAACTATTCCTCACTTTTTCGTTTGCTGCTGCATCCAGCCAGCACGATAACAATCTCTCCTTTGGGGGCGCACTCGGTGAAGTGGGCCACCACATCCTCTAATGTTCCGCGCACGCTTTCCTCATGCACCTTTGATATTTCGCGCGCTACGCTCACCTGTCTGTCGGCTCCAAAGGTATCGACAAACTGCTTGAGCGTCTTGAGCAACCTATAAGGCGACTCATAAAACACCATCGTACGCTGTTCGTCGCGCAGTGCTTCGATGCGTGTCTTGCGCCCTTTCTTCTGCGGAAGGAAGCCTTCGAAGCAGAACCTGTCGCATGGCAGACCCGACGAAACGAGTGCCGGGACGAAAGCCGTAGCACCGGGAAGGGTTATCACCTCGATGCCTGCGTTGGCTGCCTCGCGTGCTAAGAAGAAGCCGGGATCGCTTATTCCGGGCGTGCCGGCATCTGTTATGAGAGCTATATTCTCCCCGGCCTGAAGCCGTTGGACTATAGCTGGTGACGTGCCGTGCTCATTATACTTATGATGAGCCTGCAACCGAGCTTCTATACCATAATGTTTTAGGAGAATGCCAGACGTGCGTGTGTCCTCAGCCAGCACGAGGTCTGCCTCCTTAAGTATCCTGACAGCGCGGAAAGTCATGTCTTCCATGTTTCCCACTGGCGTTGGCACAAGATATAAAGTTCCCATATATGCCACAAAGATAGGGTTTTTTATTAACTCAAACAAAAAAAAGTCAGGTTTCTTTGTTATTTTTGTTAGGTTGTGGTATTTTTGCAATCAAAAAAGCGAATATATGTCTATAGTAGATAATACGCAGGGAGAGAGAAAGCGCCAGGGGCGTATCGAGATTATTTGTGGCTCTATGTTCTCTGGCAAGACAGAGGAGCTGATACGTAGATTGAAGCGCGCCAAGTTCGCAAAACAGAGAGTTGAGATATTCAAGCCCTCCATAGATAATCGTTATTCAGACGAAGAAGTAGTGAGCCATGACCATAATTCCATTGTCAGCACGTCTATCGACTCGTCTGCTTCCATTCTTTTACTATCCGAAGGCATCGATGTCGTGGGCGTCGATGAGGCTCAGTTTCTGGACGACAACCTGGTGAATGTGTGCAACCAACTGGCCAACAACGGTGTGAGAGTGATTGTGGCGGGTTTGGATATGGACTATCGTGGTGTGCCCTTTGGCCCTATTCCTGCCCTGTGCGCCGTGGCCGATGAAGTGACAAAGGTGCATGCCATCTGCGTGAAGTGTGGTGCATTGGCCTATATCAGTCACCGTTTGGTGAACAACAACAAGCGTGTGCTCATCGGAGAGGCGCGCGAGTATGAGCCATTATGCCGCGAATGCTACCAGAAAGAGCTTGCCAAGGAGCAGGCATCGGGTGGCTTAAGCGCTGGCGAAAAGACGAAATAACATTACAAACTTCATATAATCAGATTGATGGATATGCAAGAAAAGATATCATTCGACAAGTTTATAAGATGGGCTTTGGTGGCCGCTGCCATCTTATGTGTGTTTTTTATCGTCAAGGCATTAAGCTCTGTGCTGTTGCCTTTCTTTATAGCGTGGCTCTTGGCTTACCTCTTATATCCCATCGTTAAGTTTGTTCAATACAAGCTACACGTGCCAACGAGGGCGTTGTCTATCATCGTTACGCTCTTCTTCGTAGTGGTTGTGGTGGCCGGAGTGCTATATTTCATCATTCCGCCTATGATAGATCAGTTTGACAAACTAAGCGATGTGCTGTCAAGCTACGTTAAGAGCAAGGCGCATACCAACAATCTCACAAGCTACATCAAGCGCCTGGTGATAGAAAACCAAGTTGCTATAGAGCAGTTCTTCAAGAGTAGAGACTTCTCTGATGCCCTGAAGACGGCCATGCCAAAGCTTTTCAGCCTGCTCGGACAGACCGCCAGCGTGGTGATAAGCATTGTTGCTTCATGCATCACACTGCTGTATATGTTCTTCATCTTGCTGGATTATGAGAACCTGACCAATAATTGGATTAAGATATTCCCTAAGAAGAACCGTCCGTTCTGGCATGTTCTGGCACAGGATGTAGAGCGCGAGCTCAACAATTACATACGTGGTCAAGGCACGGTAGCCTTGTGCATGGGCATCATGTTCTGCATAGGCTTTACCATTATTGGCTTCCCCATGGCCATCGGCATGGGCATTCTGATAGGCATACTCGACCTTGTGCCTTACCTGCACACCTTTGCTCTCATCCCAACGGCATTCCTGGCACTGCTCAAGGCAGCCGATACGGGACAGAACTTCTGGGTTATCTTTGGCTTGGCTGTGCTGGTATTTGTTGTCGTTCAGATTATTACCGATATGGTGGTTACACCCAAAATTATGGGCAAAGCCATGGGTTTGAACCCTGCCATCCTGCTGCTTTCGCTCTCGGTGTGGGGCTCTCTGCTCGGCTTCATAGGCCTTATCGTCGCCTTACCCCTCACAACGCTCATCATAGCTTATTGGCAACGCTACATCACAAAGGAGCAAAGGCTCCCTCAAGAGGCCATGGCTAACAAGCCTGAGGAAGTTCAAGCCAGTGTTGAAAAGTCGAAAACATCAGATGAAAAGGGCGAAAATAACGCCGAATAATCAATAAGTCATAAGTTATAGGCAAGGTTGTTGAAACGTTTCTGCATCCTTGCCTTTCTTCTTTTTCTTGCCTTCTGCCATTCTGTTTTCACCCATTTTCATGGCACTTCTGACACTTTTTTTGCCTGCGATTGTAAGTAGTTGACGTACAGAAGGTTACATTTTGATTTTCAAAAGTGCCTATTTTGCGACGCGAAAGTGCCTGTTTTGTGTTGCGATAATGCCTATTTGAGATGGTAAAACGGCCTATTTTGCCTTTTAGCTCTATGATTAAGGGGTGCAGAAACAATAATCTTGCCCTAACGATGCACCCTTCTTAAGAATGCGATATTGTCTATCAGACTATACAAAATCTTCGCTTTATATCTTCCTGTATATAAGAGCTTTATCGTTTTATTAATAAAGTAATACTATAATACTATCCGTTTTCTTCAGTCTTATTGCCTTGAGCATTGCGATAACGCAAGGGCGACATGCCGAAATGCTGCTTGAAATATTTGCCAAAGAACGACGTATTGGGGAAGCCCAGCAGGTTGCTTATCTCCTTGATAGACTTATCTGTCTTCTTTATATAATAGTCTATGTCGGCCAAGGTGTATTCTTCTATCCACTGCATCGTAGTCTTTCCCGAATTTTGCTTGCACACCATGGTGAGGTATTTGGATGTTATGCACAGGTCAGAGGCATAGTCGGCCACCGGTCTATGCTTCACCTTGCTGTTTTGCAACAGCTCCAAGAACCTCGGAAAAACATCTTTGCCTTTTGCCCTGTGAGTATTTTCCCCGCTTTCCTGCTCCAATGACAGCATACCGCAGAGCCCCATCAGGCCTCCTTGCACGATGCTTTGGATGACCTCTTTGCGGTAGGGATTGGTGCTGTATTTCTGACAAAACCTGATAGTATCATACATTCGGTTGGCAAACTCCATGTCTACATCTGTCAAATCGCATATTCTCATCTTGTTGACGTACATCACCTGGTTCCAAATCTGTATGTAAGGACGCAGAAACTGCTGTATGATTCGGTTGGTGAGCAGCAACAGCTTGAACTTGAAATCTATGCTAAAGAGGAAGTTATCGAACATTGTATTAGGGGGAAATAGCACTATCTGGTTCTTCTTAATGGTGACAAGGTGGTTGTTTATCTCAGTTTGTGCTGTGCCATCCATGCACACCAGTATGCCGTTCATCCTCACCCTGACTTGCGAACTCTCCACTATCTCGCGCATACTGTCTACTATAATGATGTCATCATCAGAGTAGTCGATGTTCATCGACAGGTTCTTCTCGCTGTCATAGAATCCATCCGCGCTTGTGGGATGATTGTTTGTCACTTCTATTATCTTATCCATTGCTTGTTGACTTTTGTTCCTTCTAGGTTGCAAAAGTGTGGCTTTTTTCTGATTCCGCCATGTTCCTGAAGGCATTTTTTATATCCCTCAGCACCCTTAAAGATAAAATAGAACATTTTGTTTCCTTTTTAAAAAGTTCTAATGTCAACTAAAGGCTATTCCTTTGCATTCAGAAAAGACAATATGTTATAATCACACAGATGAAAAAGAATATTTATTTTTGGGTCAGTGTGCTGCTTGCAGGCAGCATGATGAGTGGCTGCACAGGAAAAAAGAAAGAGCCAACCATCGACGCAACCGTCAGGGTTACGGCTATGAAAGTAGTGGAGGCAAGCTCGCAAGACGGCAACAGCTATGCCGGAACAGTAGAAGGTACAAATGCCGTAGCCTTGAGCTTCTCAGCAGCAGGCACCATCCGGAGCCTCAATATCAACGAAGGTCAGGCTGTCAGAGCAGGCCAACTGATAGGCTCTGTAGACGCCACCACGAGCAGCAACGCCTTGATGGTCGCACAAGCTGCCACACGTCAGGCTGCTGATGCTTACAAGCAAGCCCTTGATGCCTATAAGCGCATGAAGCAACTGCATGACAGCAAGGCCCTGCCCGACATACAGTGGGTAGACGCGCAAACCAAGTTGAACCAGGCACAGTCTATGGTCAGGCAGGCCCAAGCGTCAGAGGCCATTGCCCGTAAAGGCGTGACCGACACGCGGCTACTTGCTCCCTGTAGCGGATATATTGCCGACAAGACCGGTGAGGTGGGGGAGAACGTCATGCCGGGCGTGCCCGTTGCCAAACTGGTGAGCATAGACAGAGTGAAGATTAAGGTGAGTGTGCCCGAGGAAGATATCAGTTTGATAAGAACCGGACAGGCCGTAAAGCTGAGCGTAGGCAGCCTTGGCAACGCCTCGTTCTACGGAAACGTAACGGAGAAGGGCGTATCGGCCGACCCCATTGCGCATACTTATGATGTCATGGTGCTTGTTGGCAATGCTCAGCACAGGCTGTTGCCGGGCATGGTGTGCGATGTTTTCTTCGTTCAAAACAGCAATCAGCGCATGATGTTGCCTGCTAATCTCATCCAGATAGACGATGAAAACCGGCCTTTTGTGTGGACTGTTATGGGCGGAAAGGCGCACAAGCAGCTTATAGTAACAGGTGAAAGCGTAGGAGATAACATCCTTATTGTCAGCGGACTAAGTATGAACACACTTGTTATATGCAAAGGACAACAAAAGGTGAGTGAGGGTATGAGGGTGAGCCTGCAATGACATCAGGCACTCTTGTCATGCTGAACCAATCACAGAAAGACATAACAAATGGAGAAAATAAGCAATAAAAAGAATATCGTTGAGCTGGCTATGCACTATCGGCAGATAGTGATACTCATTGTTTCGTGCCTGGTTTCCTTTGGAATATATGGCCTTCAGAAGGTGAACAAGAACGAGTTTCCTAACTTTACCGTGCGCCAGGGACTTGTCATTGCGGCTTATCCGGGAGGCAGCGTGAGCGATGTGGAGCAGCAAGTAACAAAGCCTTTGGAGAACTACATATTCACTTACAAGGAAGTAGACAAGACAAAGACCAAGTCGTTTACACGCAATGGCCTGGCCATAATACAAATAGAACTGAACAAGAGCATAGACGACGAGGAGAAAGACAACTTCTGGAGCAGGATGAAAGACGGACTCAAGACGTTCAAGGCACAGTTGCCGGCGGGCGTGGTTGCCCTACAAGTGCAAGACGACTTCGGCGACACATCGGCTTTGCTCATCACTATGGAGAGCAAGGACAAGACCTATCATGAGCTTAGCGACTATATGGACGATCTGAAAGATCGCCTTCGCGCCATAGGAAGTGTGGGTAGACTCAGCGTATATGGTATGCAGAAAGAGCAAGTGGCGGTATACGTTGACTATCAAAGGTTGTCACAATATGGCATCAGTCCGCAGATCTTAGCTACCCAGTTGCTCACTAAGGGCTTCGTAACCACAGCTGGGACGCAGAAAACACCCAGCTATGAATATCCCATCGACGTGAATTCATCGCTCAACATGGTGGGTGACGTAGAGAATATGGTGGTGTGGAGCGACATGAAAGGCAATGTAGTGCGTCTGAAAGATGTGGCTACGGTGAAGCGCGAATATCCTAAGCCCACCTCGCTTATCACCAACAACGGGCACAAGTGCCTGCTGCTGAGCGTTGAAATGAAGAAAGACAACAACATCACCGAGATGGGCAGCGAGATAGACAAGCAACTTTCAGCTTTTCAGAAGACGTTGCCCAAGGACGTCACCATGTTCACCATAACCAATCAGAGCAAGGTGGTGAGCGACAGTATCGTCAATTTCTTGCGCGAACTGCTCATAGCCATCGTGGCCGTCGTGGTGGTTGTCATGCTGCTATTGCCCATGAGGGTGGCTCTGGTGGCCGCTTCCACCATACCCATTACGATATTCATCTCGTTGGGAATTTTCTATTCGTGCGGCATAGAGCTGAATACGGTGACGCTGGCCGCACTCATCATCACCTTGGGAATGATAGTAGACAACGCCATAGTGATAATAGACAATTACATGGAGCTGATAGGTGAGGGCATGGGCCGATGGGCGGCATCCGTGAAAAGCGCCACTCACTTCTTCAAATCCATCTTCTCTGCCACGCTGGCCATCAGCATTACGTTCTTTCCTTTTCTGATGACACTCACCGGAATGTTTCATGATTTCATTCTGTTCTTTCCTTGGGCCATCACCATAGTGCTGTTTATCTCCCTGCTGGTGGCTGAGTTGCTGGTGCCCTTCATGCAGTTCTGGCTCATTCGCAAGCCCATCAAGCAGAAGCAACGGGCTGACGGTAAGCCGGCATTCTCCTTCCTTGGGCTCATGCAAAAGTGTTATGACAAGCTCATTTCGGTTTGTTTCAAGCACTACTATGTCACAATAGGCGGCGCTGTGGTGTGCATATTGGGCGGCGTGGCGCTGATGCAGAGATTGCCGCAAAAGCTCATGCCCACAGCCGAACGCAACCAGTTTGCCGTGGAGATATTCTTACCTACCGGCTCGTCACTTGACCGCACCGCGGCTGTGGCCGACTCTTTGGAACATGTTTTGAGGAAAGACAGTCGCGTGGTGTCGGTGGCTTCCTTCAATGGAACGTCGTCGCCCAGGTTCCAAACCACCTATGCGCCGCAGATGGGAGGCAAGAATTTTGCCCAATTCATCGTAAACACAAAAGACAATGAAGCCACTGAGGCTGTGCTGAAAGACTACAGGATGAAGTATGCCAACGCCTTCCCTGATGCCTATGTACGCTTCAAACAGCTTTCTTACAGCATGGAAGAAAATAGCGTTGAGGTGCGTTTGAGTGGTTCAGACTGGGAACTTCTGAAGAAAACAGCCAACAAGCTGACGCAGCAGATGCGTCAAGACAAAAGACTGATGCTTGTGCGCAATGATGTGCTTGAGCCACTGTATAAGGACCATATAGTGCTGGACGAACAGAAAGCGGGCCGGCTGGGTATCTCTAATGCTATGTTGGAGATGGAAATGGCCATGAGGTATAGCAGTGAAGGGTTGCCTCTTGGCACGATATGGAATGGCGACTATGGCACCAGCGTGGTGCTCAAGGGCAGCCATAGCAACAAAGCCACGCTTCAAGACGTGAGAAACGAGCCTGTATCAGTGCTCGGCGGCTTGAAAACGGTGCCTCTCCGTTATATAGCCCGTGTGGATAAGCAACAGGAAGACGGACAGATATGCCATCGCAACGGCGTACGTACCATTACTGTAATGGCTGATGTGGCCGACGGGGTGAACGTCATGCAGCTTACGAATGAGTGGCAAAAGAAGATTGAACAAGAGCAAATGCCGGACGGTGTACATCTGTCATGGGGCGGCGAATACGAAAATACAGCCGAGACATTGCCGCAAATACTGGGCGCACTTGCCATTGCGGTGGTCATCATCTTCTTTATTTTGCTGTGGCACTTTAGGCGTATCAGCATGTCGGTGCTTATTCTTTTCTCGCTCCCCATGACGCTGTTAGGTACAGTTGTGGGCGTGTGGGTGTCACGAATAGACTTCTCTCTGACCTGCTTCATGGGCATTGTGTCGGTTATGGGCATACTGGTGAGGAATGTCATCATCATGTTCGACTATGCCGAAGAGCTGAGGCAAACAGAGCATGTCACGGCCCATGAGGCTATATATGAGAGTGCCAAAAGGCGAATGCGCCCTATCTTCCTGACATCGGCGGCGGCCTCAATGGGCGTTATACCAATGATAATGGGTGGAAGTGCATTATGGATGCCTATGGGCATAGTGATATTCTTTGGCACAATCATCACGATGGTGCTCATTCTGACAGTGTTGCCCGTTGCTTACTGGCTGGTGATGAGCGGCTCTACAGCCAAAAGAAAACGCATGGAAATGATTGAGCAGCAATAAATCAGGTGCTTCACAAGGAGGCGAGGCCTTCTTATTTAATGTGTAGAACGAGAATGAAAGTTAATTATAAAGGTAAGAATATAGGATGATACGTAATAAAACATATTTGCTGACAGGCATTATGGCGTTCTGTTATCAGGCTGTATATGCCCAAAAAGTGCTCACGGCTGACGATTGCAGCAAGCTGGCTGTGGAACATAACATAGCTGTCAGGACAGAAGACTATCATGTACAAGAGGCCGAAGAGCAACAGAAAGAGGTATATACCAAATACTATCCTACTGTATCGGCAATAGGTCTGTCGTTCAAGCCTACCAAGGAAATGGTTAAAGCTAAAGTTGATGTGGCAGACATCGTGCCAGGTTCGGTTGTCTCACAGCTGCCTCAAGACATCCTGGCACAGCTGCCTGGCTCTGTGTCGTTGGCTTTTCTGAATGGCGGAACGCTGGCTGGCATATCGGCCATGCAGCCTGTTTATGCCGGCGGAAGGATTATCAATGCCAACAAACTGGCTAAGTTGGGCGTGGAAGCCAGCAAGTTGAAGCGAAGACAATCAGTGAATGAGGTGACGCTCACAGCCCAACAGTATTATTGGAACATAGTGGTGCTGAAAGAAAATCTACGCACTACGCAGGAGATACACAGTATGTTGTCATCCTTGGAGAGGGATGTTACAGCTGCCGTAAAAGCAGGCGTGAGCCTGAGAAACGACCTTCTGCAAGTGCAACTCAAGAAGAATACCATTGAAAGTAGTCGTCTGCAGGTTGAAAATGGCTTGAGCATCAGCAAGATATTGCTTGCCCAATATGTTGGTTTGCAGGACACGGCGTTTGATGTGCGCCTGATAGATGATTCGCTTAACCCCATAGCATTTCCTTTGTCGCTAAAAAAAGACCACGCTGTTGCCGTTACTTCTACGCCGGAATATCAGCTTTTGGAAAAGAACATCGAGAGTAGTGTACTGGAAGAAAAACTGGAACGGGGTAAGTATCTGCCGTCTGTGGGTGTCGGAGCCGGCTATAACTACACCAGGATGATGGGCGCCAACAACGGCTTTGGGCTGGTTTTCGCCTCTGTGTCTATCCCTATTTCTGATTGGTGGGGAGGTAGTCACGCCATCAGACGTAAGAAAATAGCTGAGCAAAACGCCAAAGAGCTGCTGGAAGACAGCAGCGAGAAACTGCAAATAAGCATGCAGAAAGAATGGAATGACTTGCAGGTGGCCTATAAACAGCTTGAGATTGCGAGGAAATCTATTGAGCAAAGCACAGAGAACTTAAGGCTTAACAATACATTCTATCATGCCGGCACCGCTAAGATGACAGATGTGCTGGATGCCCAACAAGCTTATCAGCAGAGCAGAAACGCGTTTGTGGAAGCTTATGCCAACTTGCAAATGAAGATCATTGCATATAAGTTGAGCACCAACCAGCTGTAGGATGGACAGAAGATACATTCATGTGAGGTGCATGGTGAGGCGATAGTGCTCAGCCATGCACCCATTCATGACCCGCTTTTTTATCATTTTGAGTACGTAAAATCGTCTTCATTCGCTTTTTAACGGGTGCAAAAGCTACAAAAATTTCAGTTTTTTACATGAGTAGGTGCTCATTTTGAAATGATTTAAGTAATTTTGCACTCGCATTATTATTAGCTTGAATGAAAGATATATGTTTTATAGGCCACATCACGCGTGACCATGTCATTACACCCACTACAGATGTCTATATGGCGGGCGGCACCTCTTACTATTGTGCCCGTGCCTTGAAGAGTCTTCCGCCCAAGGTGAGTTATTCGCTGGTGACGGCAACAGGTGATGATAACGAGCAGGTGATAGAGGCCATGCGCAAGGATGATATAGATGTGAAACGTTTTCCTTGTGCCCATTCGGTGTTCTTTGAGAACCGCTATGGCAGCGATCCTGACAACCGTTCGCAGCGCGTCCTGGCTCTGGCTGACCCTTTTACAGTAGAAGAAGTGAAGCCGTTGCAGGCTAAGTTGTATCATCTGGGAACGCTTCTCTCAGGCGATTTCCCAGTGGAAGTGGTTGAGGAACTGGCCAATAAAGGTAAGGTGAGCATCGACGTGCAAGGTTATTTGCGCAGAGTGGTGAACGAGAGAGTGTATGAAACGGATTGGCCTGACAAGCATAAGATATTGTCTATGACCCACTTGCTGCAACTGGATGAGATAGAAATGGTGGCTCTTACAGGCAGCCATGACGTGCGCGAGGCTGCCAAGACGATAAGCTCATGGGGCGTTAAGGAGGTGATTATCACGTTGGGAGGCGGTGGAAGCATGATATACGACGGCTCTTCTTTCTATGAGATTCCGGCCTATAAGCCCAAGGAGATAGTAGATGCCACGGGGTGTGGAGACACTTACTCGGCCGGTTATCTATATATGCGCTTGCAAGGAGCATCGTATGAAGATGCCGGAAAGTTTGCGGCAGCCATGTGTACACTTAAACTTCAACACTCAGGACCTTTCAGTAGTGACATAGACTCTGTGTTGAAGATTATGGAGCAAGACTAACACAACGCTAGCTTTCTTTATGATATACAAATAGAGGGTGCCATAGCAGCACCCTCTATCGTTTTCTTAATCTTACAGAACCTGTCTGTTTATTTTTCATCCATCCATATTTTGAAATGCAGTTGATGGGCAACGTGTTTGTTGATAGCATATTTTTTTAATACACCGGGACCACAACTGCTGTTTCCTAGCCCCATGACGGCGCAGTCGAGGCTTAGGTAAGTGGCATCAGCCATCTTGAGCTTGTCGTCATGACCGGCCTTATAGATATCTGATACCGAGTAGTGAAGGGCATTGAAACTGAATGGAGTATCTACAGCTTGCACATATACGCGATGGCCTTTGCCGTCAGACAGGGTAACAAACGCACAGTCTTCGTGGTTACCGGAGTCTTGTGGGCGGGGATAATGTGTAAACATATCGCTCACATTACGCCTCCATAATCCTATCAACGCACTTTGTTTACGGTCGGGATAGCTTTCCCAAGGGCCCCGGCCATACCATGTAGCCTCTTCGAAGGCCTTTGGCAAGGTGAGAACTATACCCATGCGGGGTATCTCAGGCAGCGAACCGTTGCACGTAAAGGTGTAAATGAGGTCTATGCTTCCATCTTCATTTAAGGTATTCTGCTCCGCAACATCAACTGTTCCGTCATGAAACACGTATCTGAAGCCTTTGTCTGTCTTAACTGCTTGCAGCGTATCTAGGCCAGAAAGCTTCCAGTCTTTTGCCAACCAGTTGCCAAAACCACGGTCGTTGTCGGTTGGGGCACGGAACAGTTGAGGCTTGACAGAGTGGAGTAGGGGCAATAGTGATGATTGTGTGAGCCCTTTGTTAGGCTTCCGGTCTGCCTGATAAGCCAATAAATTGTCATGTAAGGGTATTTGGGCATGTATGATGTTCTCACCTACAGCAGAGGCAACGTCTATGTTAAGCCGAACATCTTTTTGGGCCGGGATATGGAATTGAGAAGCCGTAGCTATAACATCGCTGTCGCCGGGCTGGGTGGATGGAGATGGCAACATGCCTGTCTTAACCAGCTTACCGTTTATCATTAACCCATAGTTGAACCTAAAAGTGGATAAAGACAGGTGTGAATGATGATTGACAACATAGATTTTGCCTTCGCTGAAGCTAAATTGTATGGGCGAATATACATGTTTCACCTCCTCATACTTGGGCGTAATTTCTCTGTTGCTGCGTATGATGCCATTCAAGCAAAAAGCTCCTGAGTTGGGTTTGTCGCCGAAATCACCACCGAAAGCTATCGCCTGATCACCCTGTTGTGATGCACCTGACAGTCCGACAGGCACATAGCCAATGCCCTTCTTGTCTGATCTGACGGCTATGCCTTGGTCTACCCAATCCCATATAAAGCCGCCCAGCAATCGCTTGTTGGCATATATCTCGTCCCAATATTCCTTGAAATTGCCCAGGGCATTGCCCATACAGTGAGTGTACTCGCTGGTCATCACGGGACGAGTGTCATTGGTTCGCGACGCGATATCGGCCAGATGCTCCCATCGTGCGTTCTCTGCGCGCTCTGTCTCAGAGCCTTCCGGCACACCTGGATTGAGATATTCTTGCTTCACCCTAGGATAAAAGCGACTGATAACATCCACTGTGGAGGGGTCGGTATAGGGGTATGTGGCCTCGGTATAAGCGGAGTCGGGCACATAGGGCGTTTGTGCTCCTTCGTAATGAACATAACGTGTGGGGTCGAACTCATGCAGCCAAGCGCTCATGGCGGCATGGTTGAACCCGTAGCCAGACTCATTTCCAAGGCTCCAAAAGATGACAGAGGGGTGGTTCTTGTCGCGTTCGGCCATGCGTTGAGCCCTCTCTAGAAATGCCGGTCCCCATGTGGTTGTTGATGCCAAGGTGCCTCTGAGACCGTGAGTCTCACAATTGGCCTCATCAATGAGATAGATGCCGGCAGAGTCACACAGCTCATACCACCGTGGATTGTTGGGATAATGGCTGCATCTGACAGCGTTGATGTTAGCCCCCTTCAGTAACCTGATGTCTTCTTGCATTCGTTCTTCCGTCATCACCCGGGCCGTATAAGGGTCGTGTTCGTGGCGGTTGACGCCCCTAAGTTTGACAGGCTTGCCGTTGACCAGTAGCATACCGTCTGATATTTTAAGCCATCTGAAACCTACTTTCTGCTCCGCCTGTTGCGTTATGTGCCCCAACGAATCGGTTAATTGAAGTCTCAATGTATATAAATAAGGTGTCTCGGCCGTCCATTCATGAGGCTTAACAACGGTTGTTTCCATTCGTGCGAACTTCCTTTCGCCACGTTGTGGAAACCACTCATTCATGTTTTTGGCCTTATGCTGTATGTCGAGTATGGGCTCAGCCGGTGTACTCACTGAGGCTATCTCCTTGCCCGTGGCATCATAGAGCAAGGCTTTTACAGAATAGCCTTTGCCACTGTTAGCGTCAAAGGTGCGCAACTGTGGGTTAATCTGTAAAGAGTAGTCGTCTCCATTGCCCATGGGTAGAGTCCTTATGGTGAAGTCTCTGAGCTGGAGATTGGGCGTATGAAAGAGTGTTACGCTGCGTTGTATACCACCGAAGCGCCAAAAATCTTGGTCTTCAAGATAACTGCCATCGCTATATTTGTATACCTCGACGGCAATAACGTTCTTGCCGGGCATTAAGAAGGGCGTTATATTAAACTCAGAAGCATCGAATGAGCTTTGGCTATAGCCGACCTTATGTCCATTTATCCATACATAGAATGCTGACATAACGCCATCGAAGCGCAAAAAGGTTTGTCCTTCCGTCCAAGAGGCCGGCAATTTAAACGTTCGTCGATACTGCCCTGTGGGGTTGCGCTCTGTGTATGTGGTCCAGTTCTTAGGTGGTTCATTGGTGACATAAGGCGGGTTTATTTTGAAGGGATAGCCTGCCGAGATGTAGACAGGTGTTCCGTAACCATTCACTTCCCAGTTGGCGGGTACGGGAAAACGCGCCCATTGTGCATCATTGAAGCTTGTTTCATAAAAGTGCTCTACCTTTCCTGATGGCGTAGGCGACCAATGAAAACGCCATAATCCGTCTAGTGACAACTTGCTATCACCCTGCTTGTCGTGAAAAGGCATGTAATAAGCTCTGGCAGGTTCTCTGTTTTGCGCAAGCATGTACTCATTTTCCCAATCGTGTGCCGGCATAGCCAGTGGCGATAAAAGACATACCAAGGTTCCGACTATCTTATGAATTGTATCCAGCATATATTATTCTCTTTAGATAAGTGATTAAAAAGGCGGGCAAAAGTCATCCTGCCCAATATGATTTATTGTACTTCCAAATATTTGAAATCAAGGCCGTTGATGCCCTGCAAGGTCACAGTGTAAGCTCCGGCATTGATTTGTGTGTCGGTTGTAGTATTCACTATCTTATACTTACTGTTGGTTGCGGGGAACGTCATATCCCTATTTAGCAAAGTGATATTTTGGGCATTCTTGATGACCAGAGTGGCTTTTATCTCATCATTAGTCTGGTTTTTATATCTGAATCGAAGCATATATTCACGTGCAACTCCCGGTGTGATGGTCCAACTTATGGCATTGGCTGCTGCCTTTGCCTCCTCATATCTCACAGCCGGGAATGCTTCAGTGTCCTTGGGCAATAGTTCTTTGGGGAACTTAGCGATGGTATCGGTATCCAAACTGCGCCAATAATCGGCCCGCATCAAAGGTGCATGGCTCATGTCTGGAAGGTTCTTGGTGCTTGCTATGGCTATTGCGGCAATCACAGCTTCGCCTGCCTTCACTTTAGGAAAGCTTATTTTGAGTTGCCCGTTCTTGGATTTAGCATATACAATGTGCTTGAGCGCGCCGGCATATCCTGCTTCAGCCCATGGATCTACATCGGTTAGAATAGTGCTATCATTGATGGCCACATCAAAAAGACGCTCTCCTTCGCCATCTGCCAAGGCACCATAGCGTGCGCCTATCCATGGCTCGGCAAAGTATAATTCTACTCTATAATAGCCATCAGGCACGTTGAAGTTGTAATAAAGCTGTTGTCTTCCCCAGCGAAAATACTGGAAGATCGTGTCGTCGTTGGTGCCATGGATGTTGTCTGTGATATGTCCTTGGCTGGCAGTGGATGCTTTCAAGCCGAAAGCAGAGGCCCAAGAGTGAGAATAAAGTGAATCATCCTGTGCCCAATGTTGCCCATAGCTGTCGGTAAAAGCATCGCCTCCGCAATTCACTCTGTAGAGGTATGAATAGTTTTCAGCACCTTTCAGCGACACTTTGTTGTGGTCAGCAGCAGTTGGAGTGCGCAGATCGGCCGCATTGCCTTTATACAAATCATGGTAAAGATAATAGCCTTCAGTGGGCTGTTCCCATAAAGTCAGCAGACCCTTATAGTTGATAGGGCCTACTTTATCTATGCGGCGCAAAGCCTCGTCCGGCTGTATTCTGCCCGGATTCTCATGACTTACGAATATCCATTGGAAGTGTCCGCACACCGAATCCTTGACTTGCTCGGCCAAACGCGCCTTCATGCCAAGCAGATGACAAAAGGCTTCTTCTGAATATACATGCTTGTCATGGCTCGGAGATGCCGCAAGTGCACTGTCTTCATGCAATCCTAGGGTTCGCCAAGCGCCATATTCTCCGTTAAGAAGTTGGTCGTCGCGTTTCAGCTCATTGCCATAGTTGGCGGCAGACCCGCCGTATGTGCCGCTCCAATTCTGAATAACGTTCCAGTCAGTGCCCTCACCACCGTTGCAGGTTGTTACTGCTCGTTGATCTATAGCCGTAGGATCTAATTGCTTGATGATAGCCGTGCACTCTTCAGCAAAGTCTTTTGGCAATACGCTTTCGTTCTGTAAGCCCCATAATATGACGCTGGGCGAATTGCGCCTTTCCTTGATATATTGGATAAGATGCTTCTTGAAACTCTCGCGAAATGCTTTCGTGTCATACCAGATATGCGCAGAGAATTGGCTCCAGAAAAGCATTCCCTGCTCGTCAAACAGCTTTTGGAATAACAGATTATGTGGTTGATGAGCCTCTCTGAAAGCATTAAATCCTGCCTGCCTAATCATTTTGACACGCGAACGTATTTGTTCCGGAGTAAAAGCATGGCTTCCTCCAAATAGATGTTCATAATCACAAGTCCCATTAATGAATATTGCCTTGCCGTTAAGTAGAAACTGTCGGGACGTAGAATGTCCCAAACTGTCTTTCAAACTATGAACGGGCCAAGAGATAGACCTTATGCCTGTCTCTGTTTCTTCCTGATCAATGGTTTTTCCTTTCGAGTCTTTTATCATTGATACAAGTGTATATAGGTAGGGATCGTCAAGATTCCAGCGATGCGCATTGCTTATTGCGGCCACTTGCCGAATGACTTTTTGTTCTCCCGGTTGTAGGGTTGTAGAGCCTGTGAGCCTGAAAAGAGCCTTGCCCAATTTAGGGTTCAACTTGTTTACTACCACTATATCAGCTGCCTGATGGCTGTAATTCTTCACTTCAGTATCTACAAAAACCGAATCACAAGCCTTGTTGTTCCACACATGAACGCCGAAAGGCTCTATCCTTTGCTCTGCTGTTGCTATGAGTTTAACAGGTCTGTAGATGCCAAAAGGCTGGCTTCCTTCCGAGAATCCCCACTCAGCCGAACATCCACCACACACCCACGGCATGTTGGTTATCATCTCCGGATGCTCCACCTGAACCTGAATTTCATTGTTTCCATTCCTTAATGCGTCTGTAACATCAAGGGTATAAGTAGTTCGTCCTACGTCTGCCTTTGCATAACTTGTGCCGTTAAGCCTAACCTTAGCATAGGTTCCAATGCCTTCAAAGCACAGAAAGTATCGTTTGCCTTGTTCTTTTTGGCAATCAAACTGTTTTGTATACATGGCTGTGCCATGCAGATTGCCATGCTTAAGCTGCCTGTAGCCAAAGTAATCATCCCAATTATGGGGAAGGTCTACGGTATGCTTGCCTTTGTATTCTGAAGGTAACGTCTGGTTAGCATGTGTTATCCATGTCGTCCAATTATCGTTCAGGCTGAGTTCTGTGCGTTTTCCGGTGGGCTCTGGAGTAGGGAAGTGCACTTCTGAACGGCCTAATGGCACACTGGTAGCAACAGCAATGCCTCGCTGAGAGTCTTTGTCAACAGCACAATAGAAGTGATATACGATGCCATTATACTTCACAACGCAACTCTTATGTGCAAACATGTCATCGTAAGACTTTGATGGATAGATGAGATCATCGCCATTCCAGCGTTGCCAATGCAACAGATCCTTACTCACGGCGAACGTATTGAAAGCCCAATAAGGCTTAGATGGGTCGAAAGCAGAGAAGTAGAACATAACGAATTTGTCCTTCATCTTCACGATTTGAGCATCACCTGTAATGATGCCGGCCACGTCTTTATAGAACACAGGATTGCCTTTTCGCTTGGATGTAGTGAGAGGAAGCCTTGTCCAATGCTTCATGTCGTTGCTCAAGGCGATGCCTATACGCTCGGCCTTAAATCCACTTTTAGGATTAATACCGCCCGCATTGTAAAACATAACAAAGCGTTTGCCTAATGTTCTAGATGCATCTTCGTAAATATTACTCTTATATTGCACCAGTTTTTCCCACCATTGGGCGGCCTTGTCGTTGATGCTTAGCAATGGTTTATCGCCACTTTGCCACTCATGAGATATGGAAGGATCGGCAGCAGTCCATGCTAACCCGATGTTAAGAGGTTCGCGTATAGCCTCATAACCAGTTCCGTGGCCTCCTATATAAGTCATCCAGTAGTTCCCGCGAAATTTCTTTATTGCGTAAGAACCACCCCAGTTCCAATCAATGAGAGCCGGAAAACCTCCTCGTTGGTTCATATCCCAGCCATCATCCTTATAACTCAGCACCCTGCCTTTGGTGGTCCAATGCAACAGATCGTTGCTTTCTGCTAGCCATGTTTCATATCCTCGGCCGTCGTTACCCTCTTTGCCATTATAGCACACATAGGTCATCAGCCATTTACCGTTATGTCTAAAGACGGTGGGACAGTCCATTTTATGATAATTGTCTGTTGGTGCTATCACCATACCATATTTATATGGAGTCTTCACCTCATCATAAATGGCACGCATTTCTGGCTCTGTAAAGCTCTGTGCAAGCAAATGTAACGGCATGAACAAAGCCATTAAGGTTAGCGTACATATTTTGATTGTCTTCATAGATTATTTTAAATTGTTGTTTTTACACTGCAAATGTATGAAAAAAAAGCCGAAGAACAAACTTTTTTAGGCTATCTTCCTTTAAATAAATATAATAGTATCAGAAAACAGCAAAACGGGAACAAGTATTGCCCTGCTCCCGTTTCACCTTATATAATATATGATAATTACTTGTTACATGCACTACATGGAGTCCATGGCTTGAGTTGCTTGAAGAAGTCATTGCCTTTATCGTCGACCAATATAAAGGCGGGGAAGTTTTCTACCCTTATCTTCCATATTGCCTCCATGCCCAGTTCGGGATACTCAACACATTCTATGCTCTTGATGCAACTCTGTGACAGCACTGCAGCGACGCCTCCTATAGTACCTAAGTAGAACCCGTGATGCTTCTTGCAAGCATCTGTTACCACCTGTGTGCGATTACCTTTGGCTATCATCACAAGGCTACCGCCATGATCTTGGAACTCATCTACGTAGGGATCCATACGGTTTGCTGTTGTAGGACCCATAGAACCGCAAGGATAACCCTTAGGCGTCTTGGCCGGTCCGGCATATAAGATAGGATGATCCTTAAAGTATTGCGGCAAATCTTCACCCTTATCCAAGCGTGCCTTGAGCTTAGCGTGGGCGATATCGCGTGCTACAATGATGGTGCCATTGAGGCTTACACGTGTAGAAACGGGATATTTGGTCAGTTCGGCACGCACTGCATCAATGCCTTTGTCAAGGTCTATTTCTATGCCTTTAGCGCCTTCTCCTGGCTTGCGGTATCTTTCTGGTATAAGCTCAGAGGGGTTGTCGTCCATTTGCTCCAGCCAAATACCGTCGCGGTTTATCTTTGCCTTGATGTTTCTGTCGGCCGAACAGCTTACTCCCATGCCTATAGGGCAACTTGCGCCATGGCGCGGAAGGCGAATCACCCTGATGTCATGAGCCAGGTATTTACCGCCGAACTGTGCACCGAGCCCTATCTTATGAGCCTCATCAAGCAGCTTCTTCTCCAAGTCTATATCACGGAAAGCACGGCCGGTCTCATCGCCTGTTGTCGGCAGATTGTCATAATACTTAATGCTTCCCAGCTTAACTGTGAGCAGATTCTTTTCAGCTGATGTGCCACCAATTACGAAACAGATGTGATAAGGAGGACAAGCTGCTGTGCCCAATGACTTCATTTTCTCTACGAGGAAGGGCAGAAGAGTGCCCTCATTCTGTATTGTAGCCTTCGTCATGGGGTAGAAGTAGGTCTTATTGGCTGAGCCTCCGCCTTTGGCAACCATGATGAAACGGTATTCAGCACCCTCTGTAGCCTCTATATCTATTTGTGCCGGAAGATTACAACGGGTGTTCACCTCATCATACATGTTGAGTGGCGCATTCTGTGAGTAGCGCAGATTGTCTTGTGTATAGGTGTTGAATACGCCCAACGACAATGCTTCGGCATCGTCAAAGCCTGTCCATACCTGCTGTCCTTTCTCTCCATGGATGATTGCTGTACCCGTATCCTGGCAGAAAGGCAGTACACCCTTCACAGCCACCTCAGCATTACGAAGGAACTGCAAGGCCACATACTTGTCGTTTTCTGAAGCTTCCGGGTCGTCAAGAATGGCAGCCACCTGCTTGTTGTGGGCCCTTCTCAACATGAACTCACAGTCATGAAATGCCTGCTGGGCAAGCAATGTGAGAGCCTCTTTTGACACTTTAAGAATTTCCTTACCCTCAAACTCACTTACAGACACACCTTCCTTACTAAGCAGTCTGTAGGATGTTTCATCCTTTCCGGTCTGAAACATGGGCGCATAATTAAACTTTACTTCGTTTGACATATTGTACCTTGCCTCCGCTATGGCTATCCATTACGCTTGAGTGTAGCGCACTGGAGCGCATAGCAAGAGGACTTTTTAATATGAATATATCTTGTTCACTAAATCACTTCTTATTCTATTTGCCGAAGATGTCGGCTTGCGACAGCTTCTTGACGGGTGCTATCTTCTCCAAACTCTTCAGATCTACGAGCTTCTCATTGGCCAGGATCAAGTATCTGTAGGGCTTCTTAGCGATGTTGTCTTGAGCGAACCTAACCACATCAGAGAGCTTTAGCGAGGGCAGTACCTTATATATTATCTGGTTGGCACTCTCGTCCAGTCCTAGCTTCTGGGCACTTATGTAGCTCGAAAGAACGTTGAACTTTGTTGTCCGGCTTGATGCGATAAACTTTTCAAGGCTTTGCTTGGCAATATCAAAGGCAGCCTGATTCTGCGGCATCGAGTCCATGAGCACGGCAAGCTCCTTCAGACAGTCGGTCATCTTGTCTGTCTGACAAATCACTCCTGCATGGAACTCGTATGTGTCTTGAAGGTTTCTTGCCAGGTTATAGCGTGCCCAAGTGCTGTATGCCAATCCTCTGGCTTCGCGCATCTCTTGGAAGATGATGCTGTTCATGCCTCCGGCAAAATATGAATTGAACATGGCGATGTAGGGAAGTTCGTTTTTATCAAACTTCTTGCCATCATCGTTCATCTTATAGATGTACATGTTCGGAGCCTCATAGTTGGCCAGCAACACCTCGTTTTGATTGGTTTCTTGAGTCAGGTAAGGCTTACCAGCCGGAACGTCCATAAACTTTGAAGGAGTCTTCACCGCTTTGCTCACCAGGTTGTCAAGTGCTTTCAGGGTGTAAGGTCCATAATAGAGAACGGTGGCCTGATAGTTTCCGAGTTGCTTGATAAGTTGTGTGAGCTGCTCAGGCTGCATATTTTTCAATGTGCTGACAGACGGACGCTCCAGATAAGGATTGTGTTCGCCATATACACCGAGTGAAAGAAGCGCGCTGAAGTTTTCCTCCTGACTAGTCTTTTCATCTTGGCGAGCCTTCTCAACAGCATCTACATAACGCTGCCAAGCCTCTTTATCAGGCTTCGCGTCATTCATTAGCTGAGTGAGCAATGCCAATGCCTTAGGCATATTCTCGCTCAATCCGGTGAGATTTATATTCGTTTCATCATTCTCTACATCTATGTTGAAGTCGCAGGCCAGGTTATAGAACTGTCTGTTCACCTGCTCTACAGTCATTTTGTTGGTGCCTAAGTAAGACAAGAAGCCGGCAGCTACGGGCAGCATACGATTGCTTTCGGTACCGAAAGGCAAGTGGAACTGCAAGTGGAAGAGCCCGTCACTTGTGTTTTGCTTATAGAGTACGGGCAACTTCTTGCGAGTGTCTGACTTGGTCAGATCTCGCTGATAATTTACGAAAACGGGCTGTATGGGCTCTACCTTAGCACTTACAATCTCATCCAAGAAGGCTGAGTGCTTGTCGTTGTTGGTTGGTATTGGGGTGATGGCAGGCTTGTCTACCTTTCTTATAGTGGTGTCATTGCCCTGCAACTTATACACACAAGCATAGCCGTCAGTGAAGTTTCGTTTGGCAAAATTCACTATGTCTTGCTTCGTAATCTTCGACATTCTGTTGATGAGTCCTACGTTTTGCTGCCATGGGCATTGCAGGATAAAAGCATTAACGAAGGCGTTGGCACGGCTCTCATTGCTGTTCAGCGATTCGTAATACTGGCGTTTGTAGTTGTTGATAATAGCCGGAACCAAATCATCTGCAAAGTCTCCACGCTTCAACTTGTCTATTTCTGCCAGCACCAGCTTTCTTACCTCATCAAGAGTCTGCCCCTGTTTGGGAGTGGCTGCTATATAGAAAAAGCTGTAATCATGCATTTTCTCCAGACCGTCGTCAATGCTTTGCACCTTCATCTTTTGATTAAGGTCGGCATCAAAGAGCCCGGCCTTGCCGTTGCACAGCAGTTGGTTGATGATGTCAAGCGTATCCATTTGCAGCGCATTGCCACGTTCGAAGCGCCAACCCATCATCAGTGCCTCGTTGTTCTGGCCCACCACGCTCGTGTCTTGTGGCGTTGTCAGCACGGGCTGTGGCTGATATTCGGGCGCGGAAACCTTTCCGTAGCCTTTCCAAGAGCCAAAGTATTTTTGTAGAGTAGCCACTGTCTTGTCGTAATCCAGGTCGCCTGCCATGCAGATAGCCACATTGTTGGGAACATAATACTTGGCAAAATACTTCTGGATATTCGTTATGGAGGGGTTCTTCAGGTGTTCCTGAAGTCCGATGGTAGTCTGTGTGCCATACGGATGTGTGGGGAAGAGCTTCTTCAGTAAGGCCGTATAGGTTTTATAACCGTCGGATGCCATGTTGATATTAAACTCTTCATACACCGCTTCAAGCTCTGTGTGGAAGCCGCGAATCACCATATTCTGGAATCTGTCGCCCTGTATGCGGGCCCAGTTGTCTACTTCGTTAGAGGGAATATCCTCCTCGTAGCATGTCACGTCATTGCTTGTGTAGGCGTTAGAACCATCAGCACCTATGGCAGACATCATCTTGTCATACTCATTGGGGATGTTATAGCGCGCCGCAAGTTGCGAGATGGAGTCTATCTGATGATAATATGCCTTGCGCTGAGCGGCGTCCGTAAGCGTGCGATACACCTCAAAGCGATGCTCTATAGAGTCTAGCAGAGGCCGCTCGGCCTGCATATTGCTTGTGCCAAAGTGGGTTGTGCCCTTAAACATGAGGTGTTCCAGATAGTGTGCGAGCCCCGTTGTCTCCTTGGGGTCGTTGCGTGAGCCGGTGCGCACAGCTATATAAGTCTGAATGCGCGGTTTTTCGGTGTTCTTACTCAAATAGATTTTCAGTCCGTTGTCGAGCGTATAGATACGCGTGTGCATCAGGTCGCCCGGAACAGAGTCATACTTTAGGCTTTGGGCAAACGTGCCCATGGTCGTAAGACAAAGCATGGCCAGTGTGCCGGCGAGCCTTTTCATGTGGCTCTTATGCCTTTGGCCCGCCATCAGTCTGGCTCTTTTGATGTTCATAGTCATTGTTATTATCTTATGTTGTTTTGTTCGTTGGTCATAGCCATGCACTGTCCGGCTATGGTTTCATGCCGGCCCGCCGGTCAGTTGTCATGCTTCCAGCTGTTGTAAAAACGAGTTCAGCAATTGTTTGTCAACGTCTCCCATGCCAAACTCTTTCTCGGCGTCTTTCTTTACAAGTGCCGTCAGTTGCTCCATGGCTTGTTTGCCATTGGCTGTAATGCGGCCTTCGATGGCCTCATTTATCTCATTTACGTTATATTCTTCGCAGGCCAACTGTCGTGCCCATGCCCATTTATTAAATGTATAGTTGGCATGGATGGCGTCAAGCTGCCATTGCAGGTCCTGAAAACTTTCTATGCTGCCGTCTTTCACGGCATTCACCAGCCTCTTCTCGTCCTCTTTCAGCAAGTAGAGTCCGCATAACTCCGTCCATTGTCCGGTTTCACCGGCATCGCTGTTCAAGTCTATTCCTGCCCGTTGAGCCTCTTGCATGGCTTGGCAAATGAACATCTGTATGGCTATATTGTATAGTTTGATGCCTTTTTGCAGACTGGATGCCGTGATAACCATATTGCGATATACGTAATTTTCGGCCATAACCGAAGCCTGTCGTAAAGCTTGCAAGGCATTGCGTCCCTCAACAACATATTGCATGATGGTGGGGGAGAGCCAGTCGAAGTTTATGATGTCCTGCCGGTCTTCCGTAGGACGCAAGTCGCGTTGCGGCCATTTCCTCACGTCGCGCCACAGTCCTACCGTGGCTAGGTTTCTGCCCGGAACAAGCGTAAGCTTATCGTCTGACGCAATGATATAAGAGAAAGGCATGCGCATCGTGTCCGGATGGCTCATCACCTTACCCATAACCACACTGAAATAGCCTATATGTGCCGGCATGAAGATATACGATCCGCTTGCCGTCTTGCATCCTCTCTCCAACACGCCCCAATGCACCGGTCCCATCTTATAGGCGTGGTTGCTGAAGTTGGTGGCCGATCCGGCGTTGTAAAAGCTGAACATGCCGCCTATGAGCAGTGTGCTCTTGTGATGGCTGGCAGTGAATGGTCCGCAGAAAGCAGCGCATGCCTCGCCGCATGACATAAAGGTGTTGTCAAAAAACAAGCACTGATTGGCCGTGAACGAACTTGTTATCTGACAGGCCTGCCCCACAAAGCAGTCTTGCAGTTTCACGAAGTCGGTGATGCTTGAGCCAGCTCCTATGATGCTGTTTTCGAGTATAACGCCTGTTCCTACGTATGCGCTTGCCGACGCAGAACTTTGTATGGTGCAGTCTGTAATACGCGCTGCGCCGGATATTTCGCAATCAGCCTGAATGGCTACGTTGATTATTTCGTTTGTATTTGTTATCTTGGCATGGTCGCCCACAAAACCTCTTGAGGGTTTGGTCATGGCATTTTCCTCATTGGCAAGCCTTCTCACAGCGTTACGGAAGTCAGCGTCATGGCTGTTTCGCACGCAGAGGGCGGCCAGCTGGCACGTGAGTGAGTGGGTGGCAACTACATTTCCGTCGCCTGCCTCGTTCAGCACGGCGATGGTTCCACCTTCACCAAAGGTGGCTCCATCAGTGGTTTCGATGAGCGATGTGTTGCAGATAATACATCCGTTGCCAATGTCATAGTTGCTGATATAGTGGCCTATGTTCTCAATCAGGCAGTCATTGCCCACGCTCACGTTGTTCAACAGGGCATTGTATATGCCCGAATGGCGTTTGAATGATGCTGAAACAGTGATGAAAGAATTGAATGAGCCTAGGCGTATATCTCCTTGAAAACCAACATTATGCACATATTTAGACACAAATTCGGCCGCTACGCTCACCTTTGCCCAGTCTTCAGCTGTGCAACCTTGCTTCTCTAGTTGGCTAATCTCATCTTCAGTCAGGTTTCTGTATTCCATAGTCATGATAAAGAATTAATCGTTTTCGATAGGGTAGAGGAAGTCGTTGTAAGGATATTTCTGCACATGCAGCTCTCTGACCCGCTTGTATAGCACATCCCTGAAGGTGTCTATGTTCTCCTTTTTCTTGGCTGAAATGAAGATACAGTTGTCACCTAACTTAGCCATCCACGTGTTTTTGAGCTGCGCGAGCGTAATGTTCTCTTTCGTAGGAGGCGTCAGATCGTCTTCTTCCTTGTCTATCCAGTGATAGTTGTCCACCTTATTAAATACTATCATCATCGGTTTCTCGGCACAGCCCAGCTCGCTCAGCGTTTGCTGCACAACGTTTATTTGCTCCTCAAAGTCAGGGTGGGAGATGTCTACTACGTGCAGCAGCAGGTCAGCCTCACGCACCTCATCGAGCGTAGACTTGAAAGAGTCAACCAAGTCAGTAGGTAGCTTGCGTATAAAACCCACGGTGTCGGCCAGCAAGAAAGGCAGGTTGCCAATCACCACTTTGCGAACTGTGGTGTCGAGGGTTGCAAAGAGCTTGTTCTCAGCAAACACTTCGCTCTTGGCCATGAGGTTCATGATGGTCGATTTCCCCACGTTGGTATATCCCACAAGGGCCACCCTGATGAGCCTGCCGCGGTTTTTGCGTTGTGTGGCCTTTTGCTTGTCTATCTCGGCCAGGCGCTTTTTCAGCAGGCTCATGCGCTGCAATATGATACGGCGGTCCATCTCCAACTGTGTCTCACCAGGGCCTCGAAGTCCCACAGAGCCTTTTCCGCCACCCGAACCAGAGCCACCTCCTTGTCGCTCCAGGTGTGTCCAAAGCCTCTGAAGGCGGGGCAGCATGTAGTGATATTGTGCCAGCTCCACCTGCGTCTTGGCGTTGGCTGTCTGCGCACGCATGGCAAATATGTCTAGAATGAGGCTTGTTCGGTCTAGTATCTTTACTTGCAGCTCGTTCTCAATGTTGCGTATCTGCTTGGCCGACAGCTCATCATCAAAGATAACCATGCCCACAGGGTCGTCTTCGTCGTCTTTTTCTTTAATGTAATCTCTTATCTCTTCAAGCTTGCCTTTACCTACATAAGTAACTGAGTTTGGCCCATTTACACGTTGCGTAAAACGCTTTATCGTCTCGGCTCCGGCCGTATCAGCCAGAAATTCCAGCTCATCGAGATATTCTTTCGTCTTAGACTCGTCCTGCTCGGGCGTAATAAGTCCTACCAATATAGCTGTTTCGGCTTTCGCTTCTGATATTACAAATTCCTTCATTTAGTATGTTGACAAATCATTGTTTGTGCATACAAAGGTACAGTAAAATAGGATAAATGGTGTGAGTTTATTGTTAAAAAAGCGCAAGAACGCTATTTGTTAGGTATTATACTGAAAACGTTTACGTAAATTATTTGATATTTTCATGGATATTCTTTGATTTATATCAATATTAAGTGTAACTTTGCACACGTCAAAAAGATTTTCAAAAGATAATAACTACATAATACTTAAACTGCTGAAACATTCGAAATGAATCTGAAAAGCCTCAACGTGAGTTGAGGCTTTTTCGTGTTTTATCATTTAATAACAATTCAAAAAACTTTGTCAGATGTCATTCTTAAGCCGGCAGAAACATGTTTGCGACTGGGTGAAGAATACGTTCATGGGATTATTTTGCAACTACTTTATAATCAAATTGTTAGCTGTCTCATTGCAAAATGGGTGTTTTCACGTCGCAAAATAGGCACTTTTGACGGCTGAAATAGGCACTTTTACAAGTCAATCTTATGCATTCTGGAAATCAGAATCGTTTTTATAGAAGCACTAAAGATTTGTTCTCTTTCTGCGACATCGCTTGACGGGCATTGCAAGAGATATATTCCGGCTTTGTAAAACGCACTATATTTTAATATAATAAGGATTATGATAAATAGAAATACATGGATTTCTTTCTAACAGATATAGCTCTCTCCTTTTTCCTTATGGATTAGCCTATCAGGCACGACGCTTTGTCTGGGTGATGAAGGCATAGCTTTCGTTTCAGCGCTGACATACAATATTTAGCATCTATGAGCGTTATTAAAGTCATGAAAGCAAAAATATTGATGTGCTTAATCATGCTGATGAGCTTGTCTGAGAACTTGTCGGCACAGACATTCACCCTGCAAGGACGTGTGAGTGATAAGGACAATCATCCCATAGAACTAGCCAGTGTGTCTGTTGTGAGCCAAGGTAAGCTCGCTTTAACCAACCTGAAGGGCGAGTTCAGTATGCAACTTCACTCGGCTGACAGCGTTGTCGTTCGCTTCTCGATGGTTGGATACAGGGCTAAGACGCGTGTACTGAAGCGGCCACGAGGGAGGCAAACCCTTCAGATTCAGCTGTTTGACGACAATACCATAGGCGAAGTTGTAGTTGAAGGCAAGACCCCTCAACACGGCACAACCAAGGAACTGGATATCAAGGACATCAAGCAGGGCCCATCAGTAACGGGCAATGCTGTGGAGGAAATGGTACAGACGCAAGCCGGTGTCTCCACACACAGCGAGCTATCTTCACAATATAATGTTCGAGGGGGCTCGTTTGATGAAAACTCTGTATATATAAATAATGTGGAAATCTTCCGTCCCTTCCTTGTAAGGTCGGGTCAGCAAGAGGGCCTTTCCATTATTAATCCTGACATGGTTGAGAGTGTTGGGTTCTCATCCGGTGGCTTTGAAGCTAAATATGGCGACAAGATGTCGAGCGCACTTGATATAACCTACAAGCGTCCTAAGCGCACAGAGGGCTCAGTTTCGGCGTCTTTGCTCGGAGCAAGTGCCTATCTTGGTTTGGCAGCAAAAAAGTTCACATGGTCGAATGGACTGAGATATAAGACAAACAAATATCTTTTGGGCACGCTGGAGACGAAAGGGGAATATCGTCCGTCGTTCCTTGACTATCAGACTTACTTCTCTTGGAAACCGTCTAAGCAATGGCAGGTAGACTTTATTGGTAACGTATCAGACAATCATTATAACTTTGTGCCAGAGGACAGAGAGACTAACTTCGGCACGATGGAGAACGTTAAGAACTTTAAAGTGTATTTCGACGGACAGGAAAAGGATCTCTTCCGCACATATTTCGGTTCGCTGAGTATCATGCATACGTCTAAGAATGGAAACACGCAAGTGGGTTTTCTCACCAGCGCATACTCCACCAAAGAGCAAGAACGTTACGACATTCAGGGGCAATATTGGCTCACACAGACTGAGACATCGGAGAATTTAGGCGTGGGAACCTACATGCAGCACTCAAGAGATTATCTCAAGGCTAACGTTGAAAGTTTCAAGTTGCTTGCCAAACATCGTGCCGGCAACCACAACATAGAGGCTGCTGCGGTGTATAAGCTGGAACATATCAAGGAGAACTCGGCCGAATATGAGTACAGAGACTCATCAGGTTACAGCATACCTCATACTGGCAACGACCTGAACATGATTTATTCGCTCAGGGCTAAAAACACATTGAGCACGCACCGCACCGAGGCTTATATACAAGATACATGGCATTTTCAGAGTCACAACGACTCAGTGCCCACGCTCTATACGCTCAACTATGGCGTGAGGTTCGCCAGATGGGGTTATACCGGTGAGAGTATACTCTCGCCAAGAGTGTCGTTGAGCATTGTGCCCCACTTCAATCGTAACCTCACTTTCCGACTTGCAGGCGGCCTTTATTATCAAGCGCCCTTCTATAAGGAGCTGCGTGACACCTCAACAGTAAATGGTGTGACCTATGCCAAGCTCAATAATAAGATAAAGAGTCAGCGCTCTATACAGGCCATAGCCTCGGTTGACTATCGCTTCCAGATGCGCAACAGACCCTATAAGTTTACGGCTGAGGTGTACTATAAGGCATTACAGAACCTTATACCCTACTCTGTCAACAATGTGCAGGTGGTATATTATGGTGACAACACAAGTTCTGGTCATGCCATGGGCCTTGATTTGAAACTCTTTGGAGAGTTTGTTCCGGGCACCGACTCATGGCTTACCATGTCGTTTATGAACACACAGATGAAGCTGAACGGACGCTCCATGCCTCTGCCCACCGACCAACGGTATGCCTTAAACCTTTACTTCACCGATTACTTCCCCGGCACTACGCGCTGGAAGATGAGCCTGAAGCTGGCTTATGCCGACGGTTTGCCATTCTCTGCACCGCATCGAGAGCTTGAAAGCAACTCTTTCCGGGCACCTGCGTATAAGCGTGCCGACATCGGAATGAGCTATAGATTGCTTGATAATGAGGATAAACATTCGAAGAGTATTTTCCGTAATATCTGGCTGGGAGTAGACTGCTTGAACCTCCTGGGCATCAATAACGTGAACTCATATTACTGGATAACAGACGTCACCAATCAACAATATGCTGTTCCTAACTATCTTACGGGCAGACAAATCAATGGTCGTGTGCTCTTCGAATTCTGATATATAGAATATAACAGTCTGATTTTCATAGTATAGAATAGTCTTTGCTATTCACAATTATTGCTGTCCGCTAAAACTCAAAATGGTAAAAACATCCTACCCGAAGCCCTGTAAAATAGGACTTCGGGCTCATTCTTTCAAAAAGTAAGCCCCC
>Ga0256406_1001833_pt1 | contig 32629 bp, 17 predicted proteins | sample RumenRJG_03DNA_FD_185986 | JGI IMG/M metagenome (GOLD analysis project Ga0256406, IMG submission 185986) | Bovine rumen microbial communities from Lethbridge, Alberta, Canada - RJG_03 | ecosystem: Host-associated > Mammals > Digestive system > Stomach > Rumen | place: Canada: Alberta | collected...
GGGAATACATGGTTACAATCCTTTGCGGGAGTAGAGATAAGAGATATTGCGGCAAACGGTGATTTGGCGGAACTGAAATGGGAACCGAAAGCCGGAACAACATATGTTATTTCAACCAAATTGAGAAATGTTGGAACATATGACGATGTACATTTCGGAGCAAATATATATGATTCCACAAACGGTATTCAAAATACTCGTGAATATGGCAGTGCCGGACTTGCGGTCGGAAACGAATGGACAGAATTTAAAGGAACAATTTCTTTACCCGAGAGTTATACAGAAAATACTGCAACATGGGCAAGAGGAATATTTATGGGATTCCCTGCGGGAACGCCTGCGGGTGCAGCAGTAATGATGGACGTTTCTTCAGAAGATGCCGTATATATTGCAGAAGAACAGGTTTACGATATTACCAACACAATAGATAAAACAACTGTACAGCAAGGTTCAAGCATAAATGCAAAGGCGGAGATTTTGAATCAGGTTGGAACGAAAGGTGCAATTGACCAAACAGTTGATTGGTTGGTTGTTAATGCAGACAGAAGCGCAGTTGTTTCGCAGGGCTTTGAAATAACATCTGATACAAGCACGGCAACAGCGGTTGTTAAAGCTGCAGCGGACGCTCCTGTTGGAGATTATGTTCTTATGGCTCATTCTGCTCTAAACGGCGATATGTATAAGGGTGCTGCGTTTACGGTTAAGGAAAAGACCGACTACAGCAAAGACTTTGTTACACCGGAAAAGATAGCAAACATAATTCCGGATGCATCAAGAGGAGCCGGAAACTATTATATTACGTATAGAAATAACGGAAATATTCAACTTGTTACCGCAAGTGAAGAAGGCGGAGAAAGCGGAAGCTTGAAATGGAATGTAACGGGTGAGGTTTCTATAGGGAATACATGGTTACAATCCTTTGCGGGAGTAGAGATAAGAGATATTGCGACAAACGGTGATTTGGCGGAACTGAAATGGGAACCGAAAGCCGGAACAACATATGTTATTTCAACCAAATTGAGAAATGTTGGAACATATGACGATGTACATTTCGGAGCAAATATATATGATTCAACAAACGGTATACAAAATACTCGTGAATACGGCAGTGCCGGGCTTGCGGTCGGAAACGAATGGACAGAATTTAAAGGAACAATTTCTTTACCCGAGAGTTATACGGAAAATACTGCAACATGGGCAAGGGGAATATTTATGGGATTCCCTGCGGGAACACCTGCAGGTGCGGCAGTAATGATGGAAGTTTCTTCAGCAAATTCCGTATATATTGCAGAAGAACAGGCATACACTTTTAATAACACAACAGATAAAAATGAAATATTGGAAGGCGAGAGCCTTACGGCAACAGCAGAGCTTTTAAATCAGATTGGCTTACCGGGCGGATTGAGTCAGGGATTTGACTGGGTAGTAGTAAACAGTACAAGGACGGAAGAAGTTGACGGATTTGCAATAACAGCAAACGGAAATCAAGCATATGTTGAAGCAACTACGGCAGCACCGGGTACATATTATCTGATAGCTGTTTCGGCAGAAGATGAGGCTATCATGAAGGGTGCGCAGTTTACAGTGGGTGCTACCATAGATTACAGCAATGATTTTGTAACACCGGAGAAAAATGCGAATATCATTCCCGATGCAAGAACAGGCGGCGGAGAGTCATACTTCGGCAAAAGAAATCACGGCAGTATAAATGTAAGAAATCATAATACTGTTGTAGACGGAAGAAATTCGGTTGAGTGGTACTATGACGGAACAGGTCCGCTTGCATTGGGCTATGGCGGAGTAAGAAACTTCGAGGGTATTGAATTTAAGAATATTGATATGCCCGAGGGCTATGAAGATTTATATTTTAGCCCCGAGGCAGGAAAATCATACGTTATTTCAATGAACCTGAAGAATACCTCAACCTGTTCGGAAACACCGCATTTCGGTGCTTCAATGAACGGTCTTGCAAGCCATAACTACGATGATTACTTTGCAATGCCGTATGGTGAGCAGGGTATGGCAGTCGGAAATGAATGGACAGAATTCAGGGGAACGATTACGCTTCCGAAAGACTTTAATCCGGAAGAAAACCCAACTTACACAAAGACAATTTTCTTTGGCTTCCCTGCAGGAACGGCAGATGGTACATCGGTTGTATTCGATATATCAAATCCGGATTCAATATATGTTGCAGAAGAGCAGATATATGAATTTAACAACACACTTGATAATACAACAATAATGCAAAGAGGAAGTCTTACGGCAACAGCCGAGCTGTTAAATCAGATAGGAACAAAGGGTGGATTAAGCCAAAGCTTTACATGGGCAGTGCTTGACTCCGGAAAGAATGTAGTAACAACAGGCTTTGATATTACAGCTGATGGAAATACGGCAGTCATTTCGGCAACAGAAGATACTGCACCGGGTGAATATTATGTTGCAGCTGTAACAGAGGACGGATATGTTAAAACAGCAGGCTTTACGGTAGAAAAAGAAAAGACATATGTAAATTATGTTCCAAAGGCTAAGAATGCGAATATTATTCCAGATGCAAGAACAGGCGGCGGAGAGTCATACTTCGGAAATAGAAATAACGGCGGTATTAATGTCAGAAATCATAATACTGTTGTAGACGGAAGAAATTCGGTAGAGTGGTACTACGGCGGAACAGGTCCGCTTGCATTGGAGTACGGCGGAGTAAGAAACTTCGAGGGTATAGAATTTAAGAATGTTGATATGGATGAGGGCTATGAAGATTTGTATTTTAGCCCCGAGGCAGGAAAATCATACGTTATTTCAATGAACCTGAAGAATACCTCAACCTGTTCGGAAACACCGCATTTCGGTGCTTCAATGAACGGTCTTGCAAGCCATAACTACGATGATTACTTTGCAATGCCGTATGGTGAGCAGGGTATGGCAGTTGGAAATGATTGGACAGAATTCAGGGGAACGATCACGCTTCCGAAAGACTTTAATCCGGAAGAAAACCCAAATTACACAAAGACAATTTTCTTTGGCTTCCCAGCAGGAACGGCAGAGGGTACATCGGTTGTATTTGATATATCAAATCCCGATTCTATATACATAGCAGAGGAACAGCTTTATGATATTGAGGTAACCTATGACAAGCCTATAGTTACCTTAAAGGAAAATGCAGGAGTTGTAAACTTAGAAGCAAGCGTTGTTAACCAGATTGGAAGTGAAAGCTCATTCGGACAAAACTTTGAATGGGTAATAATAGATAAATTCGGCAAAGCTGTAGACAGCACAATGCTGACAGTTAATCCAGCCGATTCTTCAAAGGCAACACTTGACCTTACAAATAAAGATTACGGAACCTACAGAGTAGCGGCAGCTTCATTGGATTATCCTGAATTTGTACAGGTTTTAAATGCAGAAATAATCAGTGAGGTAAGAGATATATACGTTGCACCGAACGGCAACGATTCGGCATCAGGTACAGTTGATGAGCCTTTAGCAACCTTAGAGGGTGCAAAAGCAAAGGTATCAGCACTGAAAGCAGCATCATCAGGCAACGAAATTGCAATAAATGTTATATTTGCAGAAGGTACATATGACTTTGCAAATACAGTCAACTTTACAGTAGATGACACAAATGCAAGCGTAGGCGGTAAGGTTACATACAAGGCGGCTCCGGGTGCAGAGGTAGTATTCAGCGGAGCAAAGACGCTTAATCTGAGCGGTGCTTCTGCAGTTGAGAATACAGATAAAAATTATTCAAGAATAAATGAGTCTGTAAGAGATAAGGTTAAGGTAATTGACCTTTCGGCTTTTGACTTAACAAATGATATTGTAAGTACGGCAACAATTCAACAGCTCATAGGTGAATCAGAGTATTATGCACTTTACTTAGACGGCAATGAGCAGGCATTGGCACAGTGGCCGAACGGAAATGCAGAGTACACAACCTGGTCTAAGGTTGCTGACAATAAGATTGCCTACACAGATGAAAACCCGAGCAGATGGTCTGATTATTCAAATGCATGGGCTGCCGGCTTCTTTGCAAATGACTACAGCTATATGAGAATGCCTATAGAAAATGTGGATGCTTCATCAAAGCAGATTACACTTGCGACAATTCCTGGCGTTATTCAGGTTGACGATACCACAGTTTCAGCCGGTATAACAAAGAGATGGAAGGTATTTAACATACTTGAAGAGCTTGACGCTCCTACCGAGTGGTATATTGACAAGGCAGAGAAAAAGCTCTACTATTATCCGCCTCAAAATGCAGACGGAAAGACATTGACGATTGCTGCATTGACAGACGCTATGATTAACATAAATAATGCAGATAATATCGGATTTGAGGGAATTACCTTTGCAAACGTAAGAGGCGATGCTATTGTTACAACCGACGTTGACGGTATTACCGTTAAGGGCTGTACCTTTAAAAATATCGGCACAAATGCATTCTTTGCAACAGGCTCGGCTGACGCTGAATCAGATGCTGCTTATTGGCAGAGACAGAAGAAGGACGCGTCCTATAACTGTGAAATAACCGACTCGGTATTCACAAATATTGGCGGTTATGCAATCTATCTTGATGGTGGTAATGTTGATACCTTAACACCGAGCGGAAACCTTGTTCAGAATAATATTATAAATAACGTAGCTAATAAGATTAAGGATTACGAGGCAATTCTGCTTCGCGGCTGCGGAAATATGGTTTTGAACAACAATATCAGCAATACACCCGATATTGCTATTCACTATTACGGCAATGACCATGTGATTTCATATAATGAAATATACAACGTTGTCAGAGAAACTGACGATGCCGGTGCTATATACTGCGGCAGAAACACTATCCAGAGAGGAACGGAAATATCATATAACTATATTCATGATTTAGAACCGACCTTTACACCGGTATTCAATCACAGAACGGGTATTTATTGGGACGACAGACAGACAGGTCAGACAGCAAAATACAATATCATTAAAAATGTTGAGAAGAATATTTATACAAACGGTATAGACAATTCTTTCACCAACAATACAACAATTGACGTTAATGTGAACCTGATGTTCTCAAACGGCGGTGCGGCTCCTAATGATAACACTGACGGAACGGTTTTCAATTCAAATATTAAAAACCCGGACATTTACTATGCTAAGTATTCAAAGCTTCAGCAGATTGTTGAAAGCACAGACCTTACGGCAAGAACACTTCACGGCTTAACTCAGATTAAAAACAATCTGAATGTAAGTGCGTCAAGCGTAGATCAGATAGGAGAGTTTACAAAAAAGCCAAAGAAGCAGGCGTTCTGGTGGACAACAAGTGATAATATTGGCAATAACACAACCGTTACAAGCTTTGCGGATTTTGTGGATCCGTCAAATCAGGACTACAGAGTTAAGTCCGGTTCAGCCTATGCCACAACGCTTTTGAGCGAAGACAACATAGACATTAATGCTATAGGTGTTATATCCGATGCGGCAATCAATAATACGGCGGTTTTACCGATAGGAGTTGTTGACAACACAACATCGGCAAGAATTATGTGGTATGAGGCTCCCGGTGCTACCGAGTATACAGTAAAGGTAGCAACAGATGCAGCATTTGAAAATGTTGTTTCAACAGTAAAAACGGCTTACGGCTATGCTGATATAACAGGTATTGATACAGCTGCCAATACATACTACTATAAAATTACGGCAAGCAATACCTCAAGAGAATTTGCAAATAGCTGGGAAAGCGATGTAAGCTTCTTTGGTTATTACGAAAAGCTTGCTGTTGCGACTGAAACGGCAGACGACTCCGTAATGGTAACAGTTACAAGAAACGACAGCTCAATTGCTGAAAATGCAACAGTTTATATTGCAGAATATAACACAGCAGGAAAGGTTATCAACGTAGGAAAGACAGATGTAATATTAAACATGAATACTGCTGTACCGGTAACATACAAATTTACGGGTACAGATACAAAGGTTAAGCTGTTTGTATGGGATACAAATTACAGCCCGTTAATAGAAACGGTTACAATAAAATAAAAGAAATGATTAATTGAGCAACCGGAAAAATTCCGGTTGCTCAAAGCAACTTATGTGGATGGAGGAAAGGCAATGAAAAAATTTATTTCTTTAATAACCTCTGCGGTATTGGTCTGCGGCAGCATGGTGTTGCCGACCGGCGTTTCGGCGGCATATGAAGATTATGTGCCGGGACAGAAGGCAGCTAACTTAATTCCCGATGCGTCGGCAGGCAGCGGATGGACATATTTGAATGCAAGAAATAACGGCAGTATCGGAAACAGTAAGGGAACGGCGGATGATATTTCGGCGGTAAATATACTTTATTCGTATACCGGGAGCAATGAATTGGTGTTAGGCTCTGCTTGGAGAGGCTTTGAGGGCTTTGAGCTTAATTCCCAAAGCGGTAAATTTGATTTTGAGCCTGAGGGTGGAAAAACTTATGTAATAAAGGCAAAGCTGAAGAATGTATCCGACAACGGAACAATTCCGTATTTCGGAGTTGCTTTGAATGATTCTTACGGTGGAAGAAGTCCGGTTACAACAAACGAATACGGCATAAAGGGTATGGCTATAGGAAATGACTGGACGGATTTTAATGCAACTGTTACCATGCCGGATAATTATGTTTACAGCAACTGTATGGGAAATACCGTGTTTGCCGGATTTCCGGCAGGAACGCAAGGCGGTGCCGCATTTTTAATCGACGCATCATCAAAGGACTCTGTATATCTGGCAGAAGAACAGGCATATGATATTACAAATGAAATTGAAGATGGCTCTGCAGATGTAAAAGCCGGAGACAGAATTATATTGTCTGCAAGCGTAATAAATCAGATTGGAATTACAGGTGGGTTGTCACAGAATTTTGAGTGGACAATACTTGATGAAAATAAAACGTCCGTTGCAAGTGGGTTTGAAATAAATCAGGTTAACAATAAAGCGGAGATAAACATAAGCGAGGATGTCATTGAAGGTATATATTATATATTTGCTTCTTCTGCCGATTATGAAGGAATGGGAAAAGCTGTTCGTATTAATGTTGAACAGGCAGGTGAGGCTGTATTTGACGATTATATACCGGGAGTAATGCCACAAAATATATATCCGTCAAGCATAGCCTATACCGACAGAAATAACGCTGCTGTAAATGAGGCTGTGAGCATTACAACCGAAGATGGTGTGTCTGCGGTTGAATGGGAGACAAATAAGAACTTAACAGATGTAACAAGCTGGCATAAATTTGCAGGTACGGTATTAAATAAGACATATAAAATCACACCGTTTAAAGCGGATACAGTATATGTGTTCAGTGCAAGGGTAAGAAATTCGGCATTGAGTGCAGACGAAAGCCCTTATTGGGGGATAGCAATGGGACAGGAAACGGGAGCGGCTGTTGCAGGATACCCTTATGAAGCAGGAATGGCTGTTACTTCGGAGAATTGGATGGACTATAAGGTAACAGTAAAGCAGCCGGATAATTTTGATCCTTCTCTTGGCAATAATAAAGGTGACGGCTGGATATTTATGGGATTTGCCTTAGGTGCAAAAGCAAATGCAAAGGTTCAGCTTGACAAGTCATCGGTATATATGGCGGAAGAAACCGTATATGATATTACAAATAAAATTGAAAATGAACCCGAGGCTATAAGAGCGGGGGATAGTATAACACTTTCCGCAGAGGTCGTAAATCAGATTGGAATTACCGGCACTTGCAGACAGAATTTCAAATGGTTCATGCTGGATTCAGACAGAAAAATTATAAACAATGGCTTTGAAATTAATGCGGATAATAATAGAGCAACGGTTAAAATTAATGAAGATACAGAGCCGGGTACATATTACGTTGCTGCCGTATCAACTGATTACAAGGGAATGATAAAAACTATCAGAATAGACGTAAAAAATGCGGTAATTACAGATAAAGAAGTTACGGACAGTGATATATCTGCCGCTAAAAAGGCAATAATTGAGTCTAGCGGCAATGATATTGTTGAAATGACAGACAATTATACCTTAAAAGCTACCGTATTGAATCAGGAGGAACAACCCGGAGAGCTTGAACAGGCTTTTAACTGGTATGTGCTCGAAAGCGACTGTGCAACTGTTTCCGACAGGGTTTTGCTTGAAAAGCTTGACGGACAAAGCGTTCGGGTGAAGATTGATCTGTACGCGGAACCGGGAGAATACTATGCGGTGGCTGAACCGGTAAAATATGACGGAATCAGAAAGCTTTATAAATTTTCCGTAAATAAGCCTACGGCTAAGGAATGTGCGATTGAACTGTTAAACGCCAAATCTGCTGAAGAACTATCGGGAAATCTGACAGAGTATTTGAGTGTTCTTGGGATTGAAGGGGAGTATATAGAAAATGCGGATAAGGCAATCCTTTCCGAGTTTATTGAGAAAAGAGTACAAACAGAAAAGCTAACATCGGATAATGCCGGAGAGATTATTTCAAGGCTTGCGGTTATTTCACTATATAACAAAAACAGCGGCAATATTTCTCTTTATGACGAAAAGGGTGATTTCAGCTACAGAGATATTCTGGGGCTTGACACTGTCTGCCAAGGAAGTACCCTTATGAAGGTATTTGATGAACTTGTCAGCACCGAAGGCAGAAAATCTGTTCAGCTTGCATTAACAAACGGTAATTGTAAGAGTGAGCAGGAATTTTACGGTACACTCTTTGAAAATATTATTCTCAAAGCAATAACGTATCCATCTGTTATGGGAACACAGTACATTGAGGATATACTAACAAAGGAAAATGCCGAAAAAGCAGATATTAATATTGATAAATATACTGCCTTAAAGGATAAATCAAATGCAAATAAAACATTGGCGAGAAATGCTTATACAAAATCAACACTTGAAAGTACAATAAAAGGATTCAAAGAGCCCGGAAACGGATCTTCATCTTCATCGTCTTCTTCTAACAGCTCCGGAGGAGGTGGGTCGGTGCCTTCAGTCATAAGCACTCCTCAGACTGTGCCTGATACGTCAAAAACCTCATATGACAGCTTTATTGATGTAAACGAAAGCTACTGGGCATATGATGACATATATCACCTGAAGAAGCTGGGAATTATATCAGGTGTTGACATAGAACATTTTGAGCCGGAGTCAAGTGTAACAAGGGAACAGTTTATAAAAATGTTCATAGAGGCTTTTGAATATGACTTGGTTCAGGGAGAACTTTCGTATAATGATACGGTTGACGATGCATGGTATTCAATATATTTGTCAACCGCATTGGAAAACGGGCTTATTAACGGTATTTCCGAAAGCGAGTTCGGCATTGGTATACCCATTACCAGACAGGATATATGCGTGATTATAATGCGTGCAATGGAGGGTGAGGCCGAAGAGGGTGAAGAAGCTTCCTTTGACGACTATGAGAGCATTTCGGACTATGCAAGGAATGCAGTTACCTATTTAAGCAATTACGGTGTGATAAATGGTTTTGATGACGGAACCTTTATGCCGAAAAACAATTGTACAAGGGCACAGGCGGCTAAAATTATTTGCACTCTTATGAACCTCGGAGGTATAGCAAAATGAAGAAAAGAATTTTAACGACTTTTTTATCGGCAGTAATGCTTTTTGGTATGTTTACGGCCTATGTATCGGCGGACGAAATAACGGATTTTACAACAGCCGAAGCACTGTGTATAGGTCTTGGCTGTATATCGGAAGAAGAATATCAGCGTGATAAAACGGTAACAAGAGGAGAATTTGCAAAAATAATTTCCGATTTGTGCGGATTTGATACCGATACAAGTGATGAGGATTGGAACAGCTCAATATACGGTAAAGATAAGGATGCGGAGCTTACTGTAATTGATGAAAATGCCGGATATTTTGATGATGTTGACAAATCTCATCCCTATTATAACGAAATTATGGCAGTATACGGTGTGTCATATATGCAGGGAATCTCTGAAAGGAGATTTGCACCTGAATATGATATAACCGTATTGGAAGTTTCAAAGGTTATTATAGATATGCTTGGGTATGCAAAGCATGCAGAGCTTGAGGGAGGATATCCGACGGGATATGAAAGAATAGCGGCAAGTACAGGCTTGATTAACGGTGTTCGGGACGGCTTTAGAAATACAGCAACACAAGAAGATATTATGTGTATTATATATAACGCATTAAATCTTAATGTGATGGAATTTACCCTTTCTAACGAGGCTGAATTTACGAAAAGTGATAAAACCTTTATGGAGGGTGTTCTGAAAACATATAAAATAAAAGGCACTGTTACCGATAACGGAATAACAGCTGTAAATTCAAATACAAAATTGAGAAAGAATGAAATAAAGGTTGCGGAAATTACGGCGGTGCTGCCTGAAAGACTTGACTCTTACAGAAAGCTTATAGGACACATTGTTGAGCTTTACTACACATATGATGAAGACGACGGCGTATATGTTGTAAAATATATAGCTCCTTCAAAGCAGGATAATACAATAACTTTTGATGTTGATGATTATATAGCTTATGAAAATGGGAAAATATCATATACTCAGAATAAAAGAATCGTTACAAAGGACTTAAGCGTAAATTCTGAATTGATATATAACAATAAGCATATAAGTGTTTACGATAAATCGGTTTTTGATTTTGAGTCGGGAGATATTACGCTTTGTGCGACAAACGGAAAAGAATATGACCTTATAATAATAAATGATTATGAATTTGCGTATGTATCGGGTAAGAATCAAAATGAATCGTTAATATATAATGGTCTTAAAAAGAATTCCGATCCGGGAGTCAATATTATTAAGTTGACAGATGATATATACAGTGATTTTATAATAATTCAGGATGAAGCCGGGAATAAAATGACCTATGCCGATATTGCGGTAGGTGATGTTTTGAATATGCTAAGATGTGACGGCGGAATTGAAATTACTGTATCGAGAAACAAGGTTTCAAATTTTACTGTCAATTCGAAAAGTAAGAATGAATTTGATCGGTATGTTATTTCAAATGATACGGAAGAATATGAAATACTTCGATCATATTTTGATATGTCAGATGCTAAAAATGTAACCTTGGGAAATACATATACTCTCTGTCTTAATAAAAATTCAAGGGTAGTATGGATAGAAGATGGCAGTGAAATCGGAGCTCAGATTGGTATTCTCACAAAGGTAAAATATGATGAAGAGGAGTCTGTAGAGCCGTTAAGAATGTTAAAAATTTACACCTCAGACGGTGAGATAAAAAAGTATACGGCAGTTGAAAAGATTTTCGTTAATAATACAAGGATGAAGTTTGAAAATGCTGTAACAATTGATTTTCTTGAGAGTAACTATGGTAATCCCATAATGTATGAGATAAATCAGGAGGGAGAAATAACATCGGTTACAACTCCGGCAGATTACGGAGCTGAAGATAGCAAAAACAGAGGCTGGCATAGAATAAACCCGGCAGGACAATATTCATATGGTGCAAACGGAAGAGATTTCGGAAGATTTTTCTATTATGTTCCGGGCAAAACAAAAGTATTTACAGTGCCTGAAAAAGCAGAAGATTATTCCGACCAAGATAATTTCTCTATAGGCGTAACCTCCTTTTCCGATAACGGTTCATATGAGGCGGAAGGATTTTCAACATCGCCCAATGCGGTCGAGGCTGATGTAATAGTTTTAAGACAAGCATCAACAAGCGGGGGAGATGTTTCCACAACAAGTGCACTGTTAATTCAGTCTGTTTCTGAAGGTATAACAAAGGATGACGAACCTATAATGATAATCAAGGGCTATGCGATGAGTCTTTACTCAACTTCAGCAGAGCTTGTAGAATTACAGATTGATCCGAAGGCAATTATGGTGTCGATAGGTTCTCCCGGGACGCAGATAGATCCGAATAGTGATGAGAATGTGGTAGGCCCCAGAACACCGAGTGAGCTTGAGCCGGGCGATGCCATAAGATACAGCACCAATGCAAAGGGTATGGTAGACTGTATAAGAATAGCGTATGATTACAGCCATAAAAAAAGCTTTAATGCAGGCTCGGGAAGTGAGGAAGATTTTGCTCAAGGATCTACATACTCGGGATATGTTATTTCCAAGGAAGGAAACGGAATAAGAATTGCGACAAATAAAAATCCGGAGGATATAAATTATAATGATACAAATGATGTTATAAATTCGGTAAAGGCGTTCAGAATTGGTGGATTTCCCATATTTGTTGTTGAGAAAAACGGTAAAAAGACAAATATAAGAATAGGAACTTCCGATGATATAGTATCATATAACGATTCACGATCTTATGGAGAATATGACAGAGCTGCCGTGTTCACTTATTATACATCATCGACTTACGGAACGGTTATATATAAATAAGGGGGTGGTCAATTTGAAAAAAAGAGTTATTTCCTTATTTGCTGCAACTGTATTTGCTGTTGCAGGTATGAATCTTGTGTCGGCAGAAGCTAATGATAAACATATTATTTATGTATCTCCTTCGGGAAATGATTCAAACCCCGGAACAATAGAGCGTCCTTTAAAAACCTTGCAAAACGCAAAGGAGAAGGCGGCACTGCTAATAGCAGAATCTGATATAGCCGTTGAAGTGGTATTTCGTGAGGGTGAATACAGATTTTCGGAATCTGTGGATTTTACAGCCGCAGATTCCGGTACAGCGGAAAAGCCTGTTGTATATAAAGCGTATGAGGGTGAAAATGTAGAGTTTAAGGGTTCGTTGGAGGTAGATTCATCAAAAGGAAAACGAGTAACCGATGAGACGGTTTTATCACGTATGTATGAATCTGTCCGCAATAAGGTTGTTTGCTTTAATCTTGAGGCGCTTGGAATAAAGAAAGATATGGTCAGAATGCCGGGCAATAATGATGGCTGGAGAGCTCTTATAAACGGAGAGGTAAACGGTATATATATTGACGGAACGGAACAGACAGTTGCACAATGGCCTAACGGTGAGGGCGTATATACAAGATGGGAAAATGCAGTAGATGCAAACACAATTCAATATGAAGATATGCAGCCAAACCGTTGGGGAAAAGCAAAAAATTTCTGGCTTGGCGGATATAATTCATATGATTATTATTATATAAGACAGAGCGTTACCGATGTAAATACAGATGAAAAAACAATTTCTATATATACCCAGAACAGTGCACATCAATTTACAAGTCATCAGTCGAGGCGATGGAAGGCGATTAATCTCTTGGAGGAGATTGACATACCCGGTGAATATTATATTGATACTGATAGTATGATGTTATATTTATATCCGACCCATTCCTTAAAAGATGCTAAAATGGAGATTTCATGGCTTAATGTTCCTATGATAAGTTTGAAAAACACCCAAAATGTAAAGTTTGAAGGAATAACCTTTACTCAGACGAGGGGCAATGCAATAGATATGACAGATGTGGATAATATTGATATTGTCGGATGCAGATTTGAAAACATTTTAGGTCAGGCTGTAAACAACCACGGAACGGTAAATGCGCAGACCGATAAGGATTATTGGCAGGTCTGCGAGATAGACGGTTCGTATAACTGCGATATAACGGGAAATGTGTTTAACAATATCGGCGGCGGAGCAATAATCCTTTCCGGTGGTAATGTTGATACACTGACAAAATCAAATAATGTCATTTCTGACAATATGATTTATCGTGCAAGTCAGCTTTCAAAGAATCAGAATGCTATTCTTCTGTATGGGTGCGGTCACACCGTTGTAAATAACAATATTAGTAAATGCCCTTTCCAAGCAATACGTTTTTATGGGAATGACAATATAATACAGTATAATGAGATATATAACGTAAATCAGGAAAGTGACGACTGTGGCGCTATATATTGCGGAAGAAACTCAATCCAGAGAGGTACGGAAATTTCGTATAATTTTTTGCATGATTTGCTTACGACCGAAGAATTGCCCTTTGGTTTTCAGAGTGCCATTTATTGGGATGATAACCAGACCGGTATAAGCGCACATCATAATATTATAAAAAATGCAAGAATTGACCTTGCATCAAACGGTTCGGTTGATTGTAATTTTTCTGAAAATATTTCAATAGATATAGGAGCAAAAAGATGGCACTATATTAACGGAGGTTACAGTGTAAATCATAACGGAGGAGAAGCTGCCGCAAATTACAAATTCGGAAGCTATATTGCAAATCCCGAGCTTTATTATGAACATTATCCGACCTTAAAGGAAATGTTCAACTACAGATGTGATGATCCGGAGCTTGCAAAATTTAATAAGCTGAAAAATAATCTTGCGGTAAATTCTGTAGAGGCAACAACAGGAACAAATACTTTAAAATACGGTGATATTTCGGGAAATCTTGAAATTTCGGAATGCGGTGATTTTGTTGATCCCGAGCATCAGGACTACAGAATTAAATCAAATTCGGAAACAGCAAAGAAAGTAAAGGGAATTTTAACAGATGAATTTGATATTGAACAGATTGGTCTTATTAATGATGTAGCCTTGAATGAAAAAACAGCAGCATTCAGACAGATTTATCCGTCAAACGGTGCAACGGCAGTACAATTGTCAAATTTGGAGCTTGTATGGGAAAATGCACTCGGTGCAACAAAATACAGAGTTGTGATGGCAACAGATCCTGAATTTAAGAATGTAATTTATGAAGAAGAAGTACCATATACTGTGACAAAGGTTGAAGGGTTAAAAAATAATCAGGCTTATTATTGGAAGGTCTATGCGGTAAACTCTTCGCGAGAGTTATATTCTGAATGGGAAAGTGCAAGCTGTGTTTATTCCTTCAAAACGGCTATGTATGATGAAATAGATACAACATATCTTGACTATGAGCTTGAAAAAATCAAAAAAGACGTTATAAAGATAGACGAAGGCGGAGAACCCGGACAATATCCGTACGGAACCGCGGAAAAAATTAATATGATGATAAAAAGAGCCAATCTTATTAAAAATTCAAAGCTTGGCATCATCAATCAAAAATCTATTGACGCTATAACAAATTCCTTGTCATCGTCTTTTAACAAAATCGGAATGGTTAATAAAGGATTTCTCGATATAAAGGAATATATAAACGATCAATCCGATTGGAGTGGGGACTATGAAACGTCAGACGGGGTATTTAGTGTGACAGGCAATGCAAGCAAGGTAAAGCAAGCGGGAACAAAGACATTATCTGCGACAACAGGCTCTTGTATTTACAGCTTTGACGCAAAAGTAGATGTGGATAATTGGTGCATTATTGCATTTTCAAAGTTTACGGATATGGTCCCGTATTCGTCAGCCAATACAGGATATTCAATATGTGTAAAGGATGACCTTGTTGAGCTTCAGCTTTCTACAGGTAATTCACATGATGTTGTTGAAACGGTTTATAAAAGCTTTGCAAATGACGGGGAATATCACCATATAGAATTTGGATTTGTTGATATTGAAATAGGAAACCTGATTGTGTTATATGTTGACGGCGAGTCTTGGATTGAATATCTCGACATTTTAAATACAAGCGTAAAAAACACCTGTGAGCTATCTATGTTTATTGTGAATAAAGACAGTGATATGATAAGCATTAAGCCTTCGGAATATATTTCATCAAAGGATGAGTTTGAAGCTCTGATTAAAAGAAATCTCTATAAGTCGGTACAGATTGTTCTGGAACAGTTTGAAACAGATGACGAGGTGATTTTGTTTAAAAAGGATTCAACAAAAATTTTCTCTCCAAAGGGTGTATTTGATGTTTCCTATGCACCGAATAAAGTAATTAACGGAAAGCTTATGATGGCCTTTGATAAAATTGATGATATTTTCGGGGTAGAAACAGCGGTGGAAAACGGAAAATTTTATATTGTAGCCGGAACTAAACAGCAAGTTACGGAGGTAAGCGAGCAAAACGGTTACACAATGGTTTCTGTTGAAGAGGTACTGAAAGTACTTGGAAGAGCCAACGTATCATCGGCCGCTCACAATATGATTATATCGGGAAATATAATTTATATGAATAATGTTGCTTATCTCAATAAAGCATCAACGCTTATGAGGCTTCTCGACCTATATTATTCAGATTATTTGTTTGACAACAATTAAAAGCAGAAAAATTCAGTTTTTAATCCATAATGATGAAAAGGAGAAAAACAATATGGCAACTTATTTTGTAGATGTAATTAACGGAAAAAATGAAAATGACGGACTTAGTGAAAAAACTCCTGTTTCGGAATATGAAAAACTCGATGTTAGAGCCGGAGATACGGTTTTGTTTAAAAGGGGTACATTCATAAGGGGCAGATTAAACAATAAAGAGGGTGAACCGGGCAAACCAATAACATATGCTGCCTACGGAGACGGAGAAAAACCGACATTCTGCGGCTCGGTAAATCTCAGTGATGAGAATATGTGGGTTGAAGAAGATACAAATATCTGGATTTGCTCTTCTGAGAAAGTAGGAGAGGCTGCAAATTTCATATTTAATAAAACAGATTTATGCGGCACGTTAAGATGGACAAAGGAAGAATTAAAGGAACAGGGTGATTTCTTTGATAACAGCTTTGGTTTTTCAAATGGACATAAGGATATTCCACAGGAACATAAAATCTATTTGTATTCAGAAAAAAATCCGGGTAACTATTATTCTGACATTGAATGTGTTGTATGCAGTGAGAGAAGCCTCGCAAGCAATGGGCATGATATGATATTTAAGGACTTAAGGTTTATTAATAACGGTATTCATGCAATTGCAGGAAAAGGTGAAACAAGAAATATGAAGGTTTGTGGTTGCAGCTTTGAATATATCGGCGGTGGTGTATGGGACTACAAAAATAAAATTAGGTTCGGAAACGGTGTTGAAATGTGGAATATCAGCGAAAATGCAGAGATTACCGATTGTATTTTTAATAATATTTATGATTCTGCAGTAACACATCAAGGAAATGATGCTTGCGAACCTTGCGTGAATTTGGTTTGTGAGCGAAATGTTTTCATTAAATGCGGCATGGCGGCATATGAACAGCGTGATATATTACCGTTAGCTGCTAAATTTAACAATAATATTTGTATTGATGCAGGAGAAGGATTTTCCAAAAACGGCGAAATTATGCCAAGAAATTCCGAAATATGGCCTCAGCCTATGGGACATCATGTGTTTTTGTGGAGAATAGAAAAGGAAACAGAGGGCGGAGGTCTGGAAATTAAAAACAATATATTTTATAATGCTCCCTACGGTGCGGCAATATATTCAATTATATCCAAGAACGCGGAGGAACAGACTGTAATTGAAGGTAATACATATTATACTGAAAACAAAATGCTTATTAACAGGTGGGGCGGCATTAATTATGCATCATTCGATGAATATAAAAATTCTGAAATAAACTGCAAATATGAAAAACCCGATATTAATGTTATTTTAAAAAAATTAAAATAACCGCGAAAGCCTGCGGTAATAGCAGTAAGAATTGAAATAGCCGAATATTAAACTGTATTTTATGATTTCAAAAAAAATACGGCTGCACAAAACAGCCGTTTTTTTTTGTACGCATCTTCATTATACTTTAATCCGAACTGACGAAGGTGACAAAAAGCATAATACAAAATATTCAAACTATGGTATATAATCAAAGAAAATTTATACCATCATTAAACAGATTAATCATTCAGCAAGCTTAAATTATTTGTCAATAATAGGGTAAAGCTGAATAGTATTTCCGCCGTCAACAACTAACTCTGCACCGGTGGTGTTCCTTGCATGAGCCGCAAAATACCAAACTGCATCTGCGACATCATCGCCGACTGCCACATCTCCGAGCGGTGTATATCTTGAGGGTACATTTGCATAAAATTCCGGATTTTTTTCCCATCTGTCTGTTTTAATCATGCCCGGAAGAACAGCATTGACACGAATGTTGTATTTTCCGAAATCAAGTGCCATTGCCCTCATCATACCAAGCTGACCGCTCTTTGATGCCGAATATGCTATTCTGTTCGGAATGGCTCTGTATGCTGTGTTTGAATTAACAAAAACAATACTGCCGCCGCCATTTTCCTTCATTCTTTTTGCGGCGTGTTCGCACAGACAATAATTCCATGTCATATTTGTATTAATAACACGCATAAAATCTGTAAGAGGGTTTTCAAGAGCGGTAATCCCCAACCCTTGATCTGCGGCATTTAATACTAAGGTATTTATGAATATTCCCTTTTTATCAAGGGATGAAAACAGCTCATCTACCGCTTTTTCATCAACGGTTCTTTCATCCAAAAGAGAGTCTATAGGAAAGCCTATAATGCTGCTGCCGGGAAATTTCTCGTTATACTTCTTTTGCGCCTCTTTAACCTTTTCGGGGTTTCGTCCGGTAAATATCACATTCCAGCTCTCTTTTGCAAACTTTTCAACTATAGCCACACCTGTGTTGATACAAGCTCCTGTTATAAGTACATTATTCATAGCGTATTCTCCTTATAATACAATAAAGCTCAGGTAATTGTGAAATAGCATATTTCATAATTACAATGCAGAATGAGGAATACGGAATTAATGATAAAATCCTTAAGGACTTTTTGATAATTACATAATTGCTTAATAAAAATTTATAATTTTGCATTGTGTTTGCATTTTACAATTACCTATTTTGTTATAGCTTCACAAGAATTTAATCAACTATTTTATCAAAGACTCTTACAAAGTCCACTATAAATGCGTCATCCTCAAATTCGCCTTCTACAACCTTTGGTTTTGACGAACGATAGCCTTGAATTTCAGTGGTAAGAAGAATAAACTGCGGAACATGGGAAACATTTTTATTTGCTCTTGATACCTCTTTGCCGTCACAGTAAAATACATATCCGGCCGGCTGCCAGTCCATACCAAAATAATGCCATCCGTCTTCGGTTTCCTCCAAATCATATCTTACTCTGCCTTCTTCACGGAATTGCTTTCCGTAACCGCCCATAATATTTCCGGTTGTAGCCTTTCCGACATTAAAGCATTCCATAATATCAGATTCAATGCCACACCATTCGGGTTCAAATCTTGTTCCGATTGAGGGAGATTGTGTCCAAAATGCACTCCACATAGTTTCGGGATCCTTTTGGAATTTGCATCTGCACTCATAATATCCGTAACGATGTACAAACTTTGGTTCCTCCAACATTCCGAGAGGCCATATTTCATCCTGTCCCCAAGGATTGTCCGTATTGCCTTTAGGTATATCAAATGAGTTTGAGCCTGTTTGCAGCTGCGGAGAAACATAACAACCGTTTCGCTCTGTTCTGTGAAGCTCAATATGGCTTTTTCCGTCAAGAACTACACCTTGATCTGTGTATGCATCAAAGGGTTTTCCCCAGAAATTGAGTCTGAAATCCCATTTTGATCTGTCAAGCTCCGTTCCGTCAAATTCATCTGCCCACACCAATTTCCATTCACCCTCAGGCAAATAGCTGGGTTCGTGACCTTTTACTTCAAATTTTTTCATGATTATTTCCTTCTTTCTTTAAAAATAAAATTCTGTTTTGGCAGGTCTTATGTCTGTCAAAGCACCTGTGTAATGTCTTAACGTATGCGGCTGATAGGGATGCTTTAAGCATTCCTCTTCATTTATCTCAATTCCGAGTCCGGGTTTTTGTGGAATTGTAATATATCCGTTGTCATATTCAAGAGCCTCATTTGTTACATCCTTTCTCCATTCAACATCGGAGTACATAATTTCAAGTATTTCAAAATTCGGACAAGCAGCCGCTAATTGAAGTGTTGCCGCATTTGCAACAGGACCCGATGGATTGTGCGGTGCGAACGGAATATATCTGCATTCCGCCTCCGCTGCAATTTTCTTCAGCTCCATTATTCCGCCTGCGTGTGAAATATCGGGCTGTATGTAATCTGCCGCCATAAGGTCAAACATACGCTTGTAGTCCCAGCGAGTGTAAAGTCTTTCACCTGCCGAAATTGCAACGGGAGACCTATCCTTTACCTCCTTTAGCGCATCAAGATTGTCGGGCGGAACGGGTTCCTCAAAGAACATAGGCTTAAACTGCTCAAGTTCCTTTGCAATTTTAATACCGGTTGGAATATTAAATCTTCCATGTCCCTCAATAAGCAAATCCACCTTATTTCCCACAGCCTCACGAACAGCTGCAACACAGCGAAGTGCTTTGTCGAGGTCTGCATTTGAAATGTTGAGATAGCTTTTGCCGAATGGGTCCCATTTCATTGCAGTAACACCACGCTCTGCGGCAATTTTTGCCTTTTCGCCAAATTCCTCCGGTTCCTTTGCACCTGCAAACCAACCGTTCACATATATTCTGACCTTATCGTTGACTCTGCCTCCCAAAAGCTGATATACCGGCACATTTAGACTTTTACCCAAAATATCCCATAATGCCATTTCAACAGCGGAAAGCGCTGACATTAAAACTGCGCCTCCTCGCCAATAGGCATCACGATAAATTGTATGCCAATGCTTTTCTATGTCAAACGGATTTTTGCCTGTCAGATATTCCTTAATATGCTCAACCGCACCGATTAGAGCCTTTTCCTTGTATTCAAGAGTTGCCTCTCCGACACCGTCAACACCCTCGTCTGTGTACACCTTTACAAATACCCAATTGGTTCTGAAACAATCTACCGTAAAGGTTTTTATATCTGTCACCTTCATCTTGTCCTAATTCCTCCTTTTTGCTGAAAATAAGTTCAAATATTATCTTTTTGTGTGTTTTTAGTATGACCTTGCTTTGAACATCAAGCATATTCATATCAATATTATAAATTCTTCCACAATGTATGTGAAAAGCAGCCGGCCGGCCCCAATTAAATTATTTCCGTTATTTTCATTCCTTTCCTTGACTTTTTATAATTCCTATTATATAATATATTTTATCGTATAGATATATAAATCTTACTGAATTTATTAGAAATCTTATTATTTTTTAAGGGACAAACAAATGGAAATACTTTTACCCGAAATAGTTGCAATAGGAATTTACAATTCACAAATTGCAGTAAATGGAAAAACAGTTACTAAAAACAGAACAACAACAATGTTTGAAATTGAATTGCCGATAGAACCGGGCGGCTTTTCCTATATCAATTCCGGTGAAATGCAGATATCGCCGAATACTGTTATTTGTGCAAAGCCGGGGCAGCTTCGCCATACAAAGCTGCCGTTTAAATGCTATTATATACATATGCTGTTAAAAAATGATGCGCTTTATAATACTTTGTCCGATATTCCAGATTTTGATGAAACGAAAAGACCCGAGGAATACAAAGAAATTTTTATCAGGCTGTGCAAGTATTACGATTCTCAGCTTGAAAGTGATAAAATAATAATACACAGTCTTATTTTAAAGCTCATTCATATGCTGTACAATGATTCAAAAAGACAGCTTTATAAGGGTAAAATGAAGAATAATAATTATGAGATAATTGAAAGGGCTATAAGCTATATAAAGAATAATCTCACCTCGGATTTATCCCTTGATGCAGTTGCGACTTATGCATCCTTAAGCCCTATTCATTTTCACAATTGCTTTAAGGCGGCAACAGGTAAAACCCTCCACGAATATGTTGAGGAGCAGCGGATAAAAAAAGCGGCAAATATGCTTGTTACAACCGACTCAACCCTGACCGAAATTTCCTATGAATGCGGATTTTCATCTCAATCATATTTCAGCTATGCCTTTAAAAGAAAAATGAAAATAACACCGAGAGAGTATGCTAAGGAAATATATAAGCGTTATGATATCTGATTGTCAAATTGCTATGAAGTCAATTTTTCATTGCAATTTAAAGTAAATAAAGCCGGAATGTGCTTCGTTGTAATCAATATTATTTGTCGTTCATTTTTATATTAAAAAAAATATTTCTGAATTGCAGAGGGCTTTTTCCTTCATGATAGTTAAAGAATTTTATAAAATGATTTTCATTTACAAAGCCTGTTTGAGCAGATATTTCTTTAACGAACATATTGGTGGTGAGAAGGAGATTTTGCGGAATATAAACTGACAAATGGTGCTGTGTCAAATAAATATACAAGGTGTTACCTGCAAAAATCCTTAGGATGCTTGCCTGTTATCTTTATAAACGCCTTGTAAAAATTGGAGGAGCTTGAAAAGCCGCATCGTTCGGCAATTTCAAGCTTTGACATATTGCTTGTTTTAAGCAGATTAATTGCCATTTCAACACGTTTTATTGTAATATATTCCCATGGGGAGATACCGTTGAATTTTTTGAAAACAGATGAAAAATATGTCTGCGTCATGCAGGCTGTATCGGCAATATCCTTTAGAGTAAGGCTGTTTTCAAGATTGCTGTCAATATAAAGCATTGCATTTTTAAGCTGATCTGTGGCTTTTACGCCGGAAAAAGCAGCATCATTTTGTGTATAAGGATAATTTCTCATTATATGTATCAAGGCTGAAAGCAGCAGATATTTTACATTTATTCTATATCCGATATTTTTATTTCTCAGTTCATTTTCAAGAGACAGTATAAGAGTTGAAAGAGTCGTGTCACTGCTGTCAAAGTGGTTTAAAAAATGCTCGTTTCTTGCCGAAAACAGCTTCAAAAGCTCGATATTTTCAGAACGCTCCCATAATATACGCGGCTCAAATTGTATATTCAGAAGATTTATTTCCTTATCAATTGCAGTAATGCAATGCTCCTCATTGCTGCCGAACAAAAAAACATCCATTGGTTTAAAATGATATTCTTTTCCTCGAACAGAATATATGCCCTCACCGTCAATAAAGACCGATAGCTCGCACTCTGTATGGTGGTGCGCATTATAGCGGCGCTTTGTGGGAGAAACGGAAGAATGAAATGTTTTTATGTACGGAATATTTGTATCATCGTAAAGAATTAATTCGTCAAATCTCATATTAAAACCTCTTAATCGTAAAATAGTGGACAAACATCGTAAAATAGTGGTTGATTTTTTTGTCAGGGGTATGGTATACTTGTTTTATAAATCAAGTATACCGCAGTGTATATATTTTGTCAAGGAGGAATTTTATGTGGAAATAAATGTAAACCGTTGTTCGGAGCCGTCACAGCTTAGAATAACAGACATCAGAGTGTGCAATATCAACGGTGCACCAAAGCACTGCCCGCTGATAAAGATTTACACAAATCAGGGCATTGTCGGCTACGGGGAGGTGAGAGATGCGTCAAGTGCCACATATGCGCTTATGCTCAAATCAAGGCTCGTGGGCGAAAATCCCTGTAATGTCGATAAGCTTTTCAGAAGAATAAAGCAGTTCGGCGGTCATTCAAGACAGGGCGGCGGCGTAAGCGGCATAGAGATAGCGCTCTGGGATTTGGCAGGTAAGGCGTGGGGAGTACCTCTTTATCAGCTTTTGGGCGGCAAATTCCGTGATAAGGTGAGAATGTACTGCGATACAGACGTTGATGGAAAGCATACCGGAACGGATATGGGACACGCACTTAAAAAGCGTATGGAGCAGGGCTTTACCTTCCTTAAAATGGATTTGGGTATCGAACACTTACTTGATGAACCGGGCTGCCTTAATGCGCCTATAGGATTTTTGGAGGATATAAAGAAGTATTCTATGAAAGCAATTCTTCACCAGGGCGGTTCGATAGATATGGATATGATGCTCGGAAAGAATTACGAAACCTTTACAATACCACACCATGCAACGGGAATACATCTTACAGAAAAGGGTATGGACGTACTTGAAAACTATGTAAAAGAGGTTCGTGATGTTATAGGCTACGAAGTACCGCTTGCGATAGACCATTTCGGACATATTGCGATTGAGGACTGCATACGCTTTGCAAGACGTCTTGAAAAATACAACATCGCATGGATTGAGGATATTGCACCATGGCATTACACAAAGCATTATGAAAAGATTTCACACGCTTGTAATGTGCCTATCTGTACAGGTGAGGATATTTATCTTGCCGAAAATTTCCGACCGCTCATGGAAAACGGCGGTGTGTCGGTTGTACATCCCGATATGCTCACCGTCGGCGGTGCGTTGGAAATGAAAAAGCTCGGTGATATGTGTGATAAGTACGGTGTTGCAATGGCAATACATATGGCGGAAAGTCCGATTGCCTGTATGGCGGCAATTCATGCGGCAGCGGCTGTTCAGAATGTTCTTGCGGTTGAGTTTCATTCGGTTGATATTCCGTGGTGGAATGACATTGCATTGGGTATTGATAATCCGCTGTTTAAGGATGGCTTTGTAAATGTTCCCGACAAGCCGGGACTTGGTATAGACGAGCTAAACGAGGAAGTAATAGCGGAGCATATACACGACAAGTATCCCGGTCAGTGGGAGCCGACAGTTCAGTGGGATAATGAGTGGGCAAACGACAGAGAATGGAGCTGATGAGAAAAATCGGCAGCGCATTTTACGAATTGATGAAAGGAATATTGAAATGAAGTTTAATGACAGAGATGAAATAATTGCGCTTACCCCTCAATGGAAAGGGGAGCGTTTTGATGACGGCAGACCGAGAGTGCCGGACAAGTATTTAAAGGCACTTTATAAGCTGACGCTTGAGGAGGTATGGAAGCCGATTTATGTAAAAGGCTATGAAAGTCAATTTGAGGGCAGACTGCATACGCTCCATAATGACGGCAGGAAGCTTGTGGACAGGGCGGTTACGGCAACCTTTGCACCCACACGTCCCGATTTGCATGAAACAACCATGGATCAGGGAAAGCGTGAGGGACGAACCGGTACATACAATCAGTGGGTAATTGGTAGCCTTGTTGAGGGCGATGTTGCGGTTATTGATATGTATGATAAAATATATAAGGGAACCTTTTTGGGCGGAAACCTTACCACTGCGGTAAAGAACAAGACAAAGACGGGTGGCGCCGTAATATGGGGCGGTGTGCGTGACGTTGAACAGATGGTAAAGATTGATACACAGGTATATTACAGAGGAATAGACCCTACACCTATTCGTGAATTTATTATGACGGGCTTTAATACCGCAACAAGAATAGGAAATGCAATAGTGCTGCCGGGCGCTATTGTATTCGGCGCATACGGCGGAGTGCTGTTTATACCGTCGCATCTTGTGCCTGAGGTTGTGGACGGAGCGGCAAAGACTCAGGTCAAGGATATGTTCGGCTTTGAGATGATAACGCAGAATAAATTTACAACGGCACAGATTGATAAAAACACATGGAGCAAGGATATGCTTGACTTGCTTATGGAATTTATAGAAAGTGATGAGCGCGCCGCAGAATACCGTGGAATGGATTGGTCAGAGGAATATTATCTTGCAGAGTACGGCGATCCCAACGATACGCAGTCGGCGCTTTAAAATTATACGGAGGTATGAACGATGAATGACAGAAAAAAGGTTTTGGAATTATTTGAAAAAAACAAGGAATACATGGAGGAACGCATAACCTGCGGCATTGAACAGCACCGAAAGGGATATGTGGAAATATGCGTTAAGGATAAGAATGGGAATATTGTTCCCGGAGTTAAAATCTCCGTCAAGCAGAAATCTCACGAATTTAAATTCGGCGCAAATCTGTTTATGCTTGATGAGTTTGAAAATGAGGAGAAAAACGAGCTTTACAAGAAGTATTTTGCTCAAACCTTTAATATGGCAACTCTCCCATTTTACTGGGATTCAACGGAGCCTGAGAAGGGAAAGACAAGATATGCAAAGGAGAGTGAAAAGTTATACAGACGACCGCCAATTGATTTGTGTGTGGAATTTTGCGAAAAGCACTGTATAGAGCCGAGAGAACACGCACTTGCTTATGATCATTTCTTCCCGTCATGGCTTAAAAACGCAAGTGTAACAGAGGTAAAGCTTGCACTTGAAAACCGTTATAAGGAGATAGCAGAGAGATATAAGGATAAAATCCCGACCATTGAAGTGACAAACGAGATGGAGTGGGGAGAAAGTGCAACAGCTTTTTATAAGGAGCCGGATTATATAGAGTGGTGCTTTAAGACAGCGGAGAAATATTTCCCGGCAAATCAGCTTGTAATAAATGAGTGGACAGGTCTGCCTTGGGGAGATCGCTGCATGGCTACGGATAAATACTATGCTTATATTGAAGCGAATATGTTGAAAGGTGCAAGAATAGACGCCATAGGTATGCAGTATCATATGTTTTGTTCTTCGGAAAAGGAATATGAAGAAACAAGAGCTTTTTATGATCCGAAAAAGCTGTATGAGCATATGGATTTGTATTCCAATTTCAAAAAGCCGTTACAGGTGACGGAGGTAACAATCCCGGCATATTCAAACAAGCCGGAGGATGAGGAAATACAGGCTGAAATCATAGAAAAGCTTTATTCGATATGGTTCTCGCATCCGAATATGGAGCAGATTATATATTGGAATCTTCCGGACGGATATGCCGCGTTTGCACCACAGGGTGATATGACCGCAGGTGAGAATTACTATTACGGCGGACTTTTCAGATTTGATATGACTCCGAAGCCGGCATATTATGTTATAAAGAATTTGATTAATAACACATGGCATACTGAAACCGAGATAACCTCAGATGCGGACGGTAAGGCAAGCTTTAAGGGATTTTACGGAAGATATGACATAGAGCTTGAGATTAACGGCAGAAAAAATACAAGAGAGATAAGCTTTTTCAAGAAATCACCGAAAAGCTTTGAAATTATAATATAAAGCAGGAGGTTCTTTATGTTTGATTTAACGGGAAAGTCCGCACTTGTGACAGGTTCAACGCAGGGGATAGGCTTTGCGATTGCAAAAACGCTTGCGGAACATGGGGCAAAAGTATTTGTGCATGGTGCGACAAGTATTGAAAAATGCGAAAAGGCAAGTGCACAAATAGAAAATTCCGTACCTGTAATGGCAAATTTATCAGAGAGCGGCTGCGCGGAAAAGCTGTATGAACAGACGGGTGTTGTTGATATACTTGTACTTAATGCGTCGGTACAGATTAGAGGCGGACTTGAAAGCGTTACGGATGAAAACTTTGCAAGTCAGTTCAATACTAACGTAAGAAGCTCTATGCAGCTTACGGCTAAATATGTTAATCATATGAAAGAACAGAAATTCGGACGTATAGTAATGATAGGCAGCGTCAATCAGTACAAGCAAAATCCGCAGCTTATTGTATATGCGGCAACAAAGTCGGCACAGATGAATTTTGTGGAAACTATGGCAAGGGAGCTTGCCGGATATGGAATAACGGTAAACAATATTGCACCGGGAGTAATACTCACGCCAAGAAATGAGCAGGCATTGAGCGATGAGGAATACAAGGCAAAAATATATTCAAAAATTCCTTGCGAATATGCAGGAATAGCGGAGGATATAGCTCCGGCGACACTGTTGCTGTGTTCGGATGAGGGCAGATACATCACAGGAACAGATATAATTATTGACGGCGGAATGCATCTGTAATGTAAAATTAACAACAGATACCGGCAAAAAATTGCAAAACTGTTGCAGGGAAGAGCATCATATCTGGCGTTGCTCTATCCTCTGCAACAGCATAAGACAAAATTTACAGATAAAATCTGCCGTTTTCAGAGGAGATATGGACTTTGTGGTCGTAATAAAAGGTAAACGGTGTTTTTGAACACATGAAGTTCTCGGATGCCAAAAAATTCTAAGCTACAGGGAAGATAATTAAAGCACAATCCAAGTTGTATAAATTGCTCTTTATACAACTTGGATATAGCTTTTTTTAAAGCAGTATTGATTTCAAGCAAATAACTGCTTTTATTTCAATTCATATACATTTCAACACGTTCCTTAAAAACAGCAACAATTATTTTTAACAAATCCTTATCAACAAACTGTGTGATTTTATTTATAACAATTCTTTTAGGCGCTAATGAAATCAATACATCAAGCAAATTATTATCATCAATATTCATTCTTTCAATTTCACTGTGATGTGAGTTCATAAGAATATATTCCGTATTATTTATATCTATTATAATTTTATCCACCAAAGCCTCCTGGACGTTCACATACAGCGTCAGAAGGTCAAGCAATCCATAAAGCTCATATTTTGCCTCACAAGTTATATTTCTGTAATTTAATGTATTATTCACTATTGATTTCCCCTTTCGGCTTTTATAATTGCTGTGTGAATATACAATACTCTTTTGCTCCGAACAAATGTAGCTTATGCATAAAAAATATGCTGCAATCCGCTCCCTGAACAAACGTTCATATTTGCTCAATAGGGATTATACTTCCAATATCCACCGGCAATTGACTATGCAAGGGCAGGATTTCAATTCCGTGTTTTTCACAAAACAAAGAAAACTCCTCTCCGTTTTTCAATAATAAAATATCACCGTTTACAGTAAGCACATTTTTATCAATAAGCCCGCATATGCCGCCGACAAAACCGTTTGACAATCCCGGAAGAATAATTTCGCTTGAATCGAAAAACAGCGCATCAAGACCTTCTTCAACAGCCTTTTTTGCAATTATTCTGTCCGAGGTAATCAAAGCGTTTGCCGACAGTATACATACAGAGCATTTTGTATATCCTTGTTTTACATTAATTAATTTAACACCATAGGCTTTATAATATTCATAGATAGTGCTTTCAGTGAATTTTAAATTATGGAAAAAATAATTGCCGCAAGCAGCGCCGTTATATGCAATATCAAAAGGATATTCGAAGGAAATTTTTGTATTGCCCTTAATCAGTTTTGCCTTTGGCATAATTTTTTTATAATAATCAAAAACAGACGGTTCACACACAAACTCATCATCGCCAAGATGGTGAAGCTGCATATCAGGATGGCCGCAGACCGCCTCATATAAGCCCTTATGCTTTACAGTTTTTATTACCTCTATTCCCTGCTTTTTGAGTGTTTTTTCAGCTTCAGCACCAATTCTGTAATCAACAAGCATCTTTGTTACTTTTTTATCAGGAATATTTGGTCTTGTAAGAAAGCCGGTCATTATAATTTACCCTCAAGATATTTCAGTGCCGCTTCGGTAAGAATTGCGGCTCCTCGGTGAATACAATTTTCGTCAACATTAAATTCCGAGCTGTGCAGAGGCTTTGAAATATGCTCATTGCCTGCGCCAAGCTTAAAGTACGCCGACGGGACGAGCTGTGCAAAATAAGAAAAATCGTCACCCGTCATAGACGCTTTTTCAAGAGTATCAATATGCTCAAAGCATCCGAGCGCACAAGCTGAATCGGTTATAATTTTATTCATTTTACAGTCATTGACAACAGGTGGAAAAAGTCTGTTAAATTTGTATTCATAATCACAGCCGGATTTATTGCAAACGCTTTTTGTGTACTCCAAAATCAGCGTCTCAATTTTATCTCTTGTTTCGTTGTCGAGTGAACGTGCCGTACCTGTGATTTCAACTTCATCGGGTATTATATTATTCAGTGTTCCGCCATTTACGGTACAAATTGATACTACGCACTTATCTGTGTCGTTAAAATTGTCTTGTACTACAGTTGACAGTGCTTTTATAAGCTCTGCGGCAGCATACAAAGGATTTACGCACTTTTCGGGACAAGCACCGTGACCGCCTACACCCTTTATAATAATTTTAAAATCATCCGGAGAAGCCATAATCGAGCCGTTTCTTATCTGTAAGGTTTTATAGCTTGCCAGAGGTTCAACGTGCAGTGCTATTGCAGCATCTACTTTAGGGAAATGCATTATACCTTTTTCTATCATAGGCTGTGCGCCGCCTGCACCCTCCTCGGCAGGCTGGAAAACCGCCTTTAGCGTTCCGGAAAAATTAAAATCAATTTCTTTTAATATCATGCATACACCAAGCAAAGCTGTAATATGAACATCATGTCCGCAGGCATGCATTTTGCCTTTATGCTCTGATTTAAAAGGCACTTCGGTTTTTTCTTCTATAGGAAGTCCGTCCATATCGGCACGAATAAGAATGGTTTTACCGCTGCCTTTTTTTCCGTTTATGATAGAAACTATCCCCGTTCCGCAGACAGTTTGATAAGAAAGTCCCAGCTTCTCAAGCTGCCTTTTGATAAAGTCGCTTGTTTTGTATTCCTCAAACGCTGTTTCGGGAATTCTATGAAGGCTTCGCCTTATTTCAATAAGGTCACTGCTTAGCTTTTCAGCTATTTGATAAATCATATAATCAATCCTTTTTATAATAAATTAACTGTAATTTGTCAGCTTATCATTGCCTTAAATTCTTCCTCGGTAATGATTTTAACTCCAAGTGTCTGCGCCTTTGTGAGTTTACTGCCGGCTTCTTCACCGGCAAGTACAAAATCGGTTTTTTTAGACACCGATGAAGAGGTTTTTCCGCCAAAGCCTTCTATAATTTCCGATGCTTCGTTTCTTGTGAATTCAGACAGAGTGCCTGTAAGGACAAAAACCTTTCCGGCAAAACGTGCGTCCTTTTCTTCTTCGACTGCACTATCTGCCATATTTATTCCCGCTGTCCTCAGCCTATCAATTAATGCAAGATTTTGCGGCTCTTGAAAATATTCAGAAACACTCTCAGCCATTACACCACCTATATCATCAAGTGCTGATATTTCTTCCGGGGCTGCGGCTATAAGGCTGTCAAGAGATTTAAAATGCTTTGATAGTATTTTTGCCGCCTTTTCGCCGATGTGTCTTATGCCAAGCCCATATATCAACCTATAAAGTGGATTGGCTTTAGAGGCATTTAGAGCATTAATAAGATTTTCAGCTGATTTTTTGCCGAGCTTGTCCATATCGGCAATGCTGTCAGAAGTGAGATAATATAAATCCGCAGCATTTTCTATCAGACCTCTTGAAAGCATTTGTTCAATTATTGCCGGACCGAGGCCGTCAATATCCATTGCATTTCTTGAAGCAAAGTGAATTATATTTCTCATTCGCTGTGCCGGACAGCTTGCACCTGTACAGCGGTATGCCGCCTCGCCCTCCTCTCTTACGACCAAAGCACCGCATTCCAGACATCTTTTCGGCATATTAAATTCAATCTCACTGCCGTTTCGTTCCTCTTTAATTACCTCTACGACCTCAGGAATGATATCACCTGCCTTTTGAATTATGACAGTATCACCGTTTTTTATATCCTTTTCCCTAATATAATCCATATTATGCAGCGTTGCACGTGAAACAACAGAACCGGCAATTCTTACCGGAGTAAGATATGCAAGCGGAGTTAAAACTCCTGTTCTGCCGACCTGCACTGCTATTTTTTCAATTTTTGTTTTTTGACGCTCCGCAGGAAATTTATAGGCAATTGCCCATTTTGGATATTTTGCAGTAGAGCCTAAAAGCGTACGCTGTGTAAAGCTATTTACCTTTATAACCGCTCCGTCAATATCAAAGTACAAATTTCCTCTTTCTTCACCAATTTCAAGCACACGCTTGTATGCGTCAACGATATTTGTATATTCTGTATCGTTAAGAATTGTCTTGAACCCCTGTTCTTTCAAAAATCTTAAGCTTTCAAGATGTGAAGTGATTTCCCTTCCCACAATCTGCTGTATGTTAAATATGAAAATATCAAGATTTCTTTGAGCTGTGATTTTTGAATCAAACTGGCGAAGAGAACCGGCGGCTGCATTTCTTGGATTTGCAAAAAGCGGTTCCTCAAGGTTTTCTCTTAATTCATTCAATACTCTGAAATTGTCTTTTGACATAAACACCTCACCTCTGACTTCAAGGTAAGGAATATTGTCTTTTAGCTTCATAGGTATTGATTTAATTGTTTTCAGATTTTCGGTAACATCCTCTCCCACCGTTCCGTCACCTCTTGTTGAGCCTCGGACAAATTCTCCGTTTTCGTATTCTAAAGATACCGAAAGCCCGTCAATTTTATGCTCAACAACGTAAGTATAATCTGAAATTACACCTGCAACACGCTTATCAAAATCAAGAATTTCCTCCTCGCTAAAGGCATCCTGCAGGCTTTCCATTTTAATCTCGTGCGTAACTGTTTCAAACTTTTCAAGAACAGCTCCACCCACTCTTTTTGTAGGAGAGTTTGGCTTTGCGTATTCCGGGTATTGCTCCTCAAGTTCTTCAAGCTCTCGCAAAAGTTTGTCATATTCAAAATCCGATATTTCCGGATTATCCTCAACATAATACTTCTTTGAATGATAATTCAAAAGATCTGTAAGCTCTTTAATTCTTTTTTCGGCAGTTTCCAAAGCTATTCCTCCTCAGCTTTACCGGGCAGCCCAATCGCCTCTGTGCCGTAATAGGACGGTACCCTTCCGACGATAACGGTTTCTGCAATCGGTATTGTATCTTCTATAAGTTCTGTTTTGGTCATAGATGCGCAGTGTATAGAAATATTTATAAACACTTCTATGTAGATTTTATGTCTGACCTGATTTATTCCGCAGGCTTCAAAGCTGTCTGAAAATACAAGGTCGGTAATATCGGTCGGCTTTACCTTCAGCTTTATATCGGGGCCAAAGCCTGCAAACACAGGATTATCAAATATACTGCCAATGGGCACTGAGACCGTACTTACCTTCAAGCTGTCTACTTGCTCCTGAAGATAAATGGACAAATCGGCCTTAACCTTATTCATAAGGGTGCTGTCTGTCTGCACCGAGGTTATTTCATTATCGTTATTATAGCTTAGTGTAACAAAATCCTCATAGCTGTAGCTGTTTTCTCTGAAATAATCCGAAACAGTGTAATTAATAGCGTCAGAGCCGAT